>Ga0070671_100000038_pt1 | contig 94972 bp, 95 predicted proteins | sample KBSS73metaG_FD_65341 | JGI IMG/M metagenome (GOLD analysis project Ga0070671, IMG submission 65341) | Switchgrass rhizosphere microbial communities from Kellogg Biological Station, Michigan, USA - KBS S7-3 metaG | ecosystem: Host-associated > Plants > Roots > Rhizosphere > Soil ...
AATCTCGAGCGGATCGGCGACCATGCGACCAACATCGCCGAGATGGTCTATTATGCCGCGACCGGCACCCATCCGCCGGAGCGTGAGCGCGGCGCCGACAGCCTGAAACCGCAGGACGACTGAGCAGTCAATTCCCCGCGCAACTGTACCGCTGAAACATGCGCCGTGCTCCTGCGCAGGCAGGAGCACGATTCCGCGTTGCCATCGGATCAGTACAAGCCGGCCTCAATCGCAGCTCCCGCCCGGTTCGTCGCGCAATCGTTATCTACCGATTGAATAGAGTTATAATTGCATCTGCATCGACTCGATGCGCGCTGTGATGGCGGGAAGGCAGTTCTGCTCCCAGGCTGCCTTCCCGTTCAGTCCCCGGCCCGTTCACTCGCCAACATGGCCATGCGGCTCGCGCGGGCCGGTACGGTGGGGCGCCGACAGGCTGGCGATGCGAGTGAGACTATTCTGTTCGCGCGCCTGGGCAACCCGACTTTCGGCCGGCACGCTATGGGTCAGCCACACATTACCGCCGATTTCCGATCCCCGGCCGATGATGACCCGGCCAAGGATCGTCGCCCCCGCATAGATGACGACATCATCCTCGACGATCGGGTGACGCGGCATGTCCTTGACCGGTGCGCCGTTCCGGTCGGCGGGAAAGCTGAGCGCCCCCAGCGTGACGCCCTGATAGAGCCGGACGCGCGCACCGACTATCGCGGTCTCGCCAATGACCACGCCGGTGCCATGATCCACGAAGAAGCTCTCGCCGATCTCGGCGCCGGGATGAATGTCTATGCCGGTCTTGCCGTGCGCGACCTCCGAGACGATCCGGGCGACCAGCGGCGCACCCAGCAGATGCAGCCTGCGCGCGAGGCGATAATGGATGATCGCCAGCAGCGAGGGATAGCAGATCAACACCTCGTCGACGCTGCAGGCCGCCGGATCGCCGCGAAAGGCCGCTTCGACATCGGTGTCGAGCAACATGCGAAGCTCCGGCAACTGCTGCGCAAAGGCGCCGATGATATAGGCCGCGCGGGCGTCGATCGCGCTCTGCGGCGCATCGGCCATGGCATAGATCAACTCCAGCCGGATCTGGCCATAGAGGCGCGACAGCGCGGTTTGCAGCGTCTGCGCGACAAACACGTCCTCATTGTGCAGGCGGACGAAATTGGGGCCGAGGCGCAGCGGAAACAGTACCCCGCACAGCGCCTCCATGATTTTCCCGAGATCCCCGCGCGAGGGAAAGCCCTCCGCGCCATATTCCGCATGATGCGCCTGCGCCGCGCGCCACGCCCGCCGAATATCGCTCAACTGCGCGACGATGGCGTCGAGATGCCAATAGCCGTCGGCCGTCGTACCGGGAGCGGCCAAATCCTGGTTCATCACATTTTCCTCTCTCGGCACGAAACCGGCGCGGCCGCCCTGGCCTCATGCGCCTTGGCAGGGGTCGATGTGATATTTCTACTAAAAAGATTGAGATAGACGAGCAAGGCTTATTTACACAGCGCCAAGCTTTTCTATGGCTCAAAGGCACATCCTGGCCGATGATAGTCAAGTTTGGCGCGGGCGATGCGGAGCATTTTCTCGCGCTCCGCATGAGGGGGATCAGCAGCTACTTCAAGCTTCTCAGGTTTCAAGCTTTTGGGGAGGCGTGGTGCCGGCTGCAGGATTTGAACCCGCGACCTTCGGTTTACAAAACCGCTGCACTACCACTGTGCTAAGCCGGCGACGCCATGAAATGCTCCGGCTGAGCCCATAGCCTCAAACCACGCCGAACGTCCAGCCCTCGGTGCGGGCGATCAGGTCGGTCAGGTCGGACGGTGCCCAAAGGCGCGGATCGGCATGGACATGGCGCAGCCAGGCGGCGGTCAGGATCGCGTCGGTCGCATGATCGTCGTAGCGGGCGAGCGGGACATGCGCCTGCGACCCCACCTCCGCCAAGGCCGCGTCGAGCGCCGCCCCGTCGCGCATCTTGCTGCGCCCCTTGGGACGCCCGGCCGCGCGCGCGGCGATGCTCGTGTAGATCTCGACGATCAGCGATCCAACATCCGGCGGCACCCGTCCATCGAACGGCCAGACCGGCATTTGACCGTATAGTTGGTATAGCAGGCGCATGCCGGCAAAGCTCGCCTTGGCGACCTGTGCCGCACCGATCGCATCGTAGACCGTCGACGGCTTGCCGCCGCCGCCCGCATTATAATGCGCTTCGCAGCGGCGCAGATGCATGTAATCGGCCTTCACCCCATCACGGGCGCCGAAGTAGAAGTGACGGCGGTGGTGGTCCTCCAGCAGGGACGCCGCACCAAGGTCCGCCTGATCCGCGCACAGCCGATCGACATAGGCCCAGAAGCCCGGCCCGGTGGACGGAACATGCGCCTCGCCCGGCAGATAGGCACCCCGCTCGACCAGCGGCGGCGCGAAGCTGAAATCGAACCCGAACAGCGTCGGCGCGCGCCCCGCCTGCGCAACGACCCAGCGAGCCACCCCCTCACGCGACCATATGCCGGCATCCGGCAGCACCAGCACCGGCGCTGCGCTCCCGGGGGCGCACAAGGCAACCGCGATCCCCTTGTGGCGGCGGCCCTTCGCTCCGGACCAATCGATCGCGGCGAAGGCCCCGAACCTGCCATTCACCGTGCGCTCACCCGCCCTGCCGCCTGGCGCGCATCTCGTCCCACCAGGCCATGCGCTCGGCGATGCGCTTCTCATGTCCCCATTCGGTCGGCGTGTAGAATTGCTGCGGCGGCAGCCCGTCCGGCCAGTAGTTCGCGCCGGAAAAGCTGTCCTGCGCATCATGGTCATAGGCATAGCCCGCGCCATAGCCGATGTCCTTCATCAGCTTGGTCGGGGCATTCAGGATGTTGGCGGGCGGCGTCAGCGACCCCGTTTCCTTCGCGGTGCGCCACGCGGCCTTCTGCGCCGCATAGGCCGCGTTCGACTTGGGCGCGGTCGCGAGGTAGAGGCAAGCCTGCACGATGGCGAGTTCACCCTCCGGCGACCCAAGGAAGTCATAGGCATCCTTGGCAGCGAGGCACTGGACCAGCGCCTGCGGGTCGGCCAGGCCGATATCCTCGCTGGCGAAGCGCACCAGCCGCCGCAACACATAGAGCGGCTCCTCACCCGCGACCAGCATCCGGGCGAGGTAGTAGAGGGCCGCCTGCGGGTCGGAGCCCCGCAGCGCCTTATGCAGCGCGGAGATGAGGTTGTAGTGCCCGTCGCGATCCTTGTCATAGATGGCGAGGCGGCGATGAAGCAGCGCCGCCAGCCCGGCCGGATCGAGCGGCTCTTCCACGCCGACCGCAAACAGGGTCTCGACCTGATTGAGCAGGAAGCGGCCATCCCCGTCCGCGCTGGCGATCAGTGCGTCGCGTGCCTCCGGGGTCAGGGGGAGCGGCCGGTCCACCAGCACCTCCGCCCGCGCGATCAGGGCGCCCAATGCATCGCTGTCGAGCCGATTGAGGATCAGAACCTGCGCGCGCGAGAGCAAGGCCCCGTTCAGCTCGAACGATGGATTCTCGGTAGTCGCGCCGACCAGCGTCACGGTGCCATCCTCGACATAGGGCAGGAATCCGTCCTGCTGCGCGCGGTTGAAGCGGTGGATCTCATCCACGAACAGAAGCGTGCGCTTGCCCGAGCGCATATGCTCGCGCGCCACGGCAAAGACCTTCTTGAGGTCCGCGACACCCGAGAACACCGCCGAGATCGCCTCGAAGCGAAGCCCCACCGCATCCGCCAGCAGGCGCGCGATCGTGGTCTTGCCGGTGCCGGGCGGCCCCCACAGGATCATCGAGGAGAGCTTGCCAGCCGCCACCATCCGGCCGATGGCGCCATCCGGGCCGGTCAGATGCGCCTGCCCCACCACCTCACCCAGCGTCTTTGGCCGCAGCTGGTCAGCGAGCGGTCCTGCGGCGGATTGCGGAGCAGTGGTGCTATCGTGGAAAAGATCGTCCATCGCCAACAAAGGTGGGCGATCAGGCCGGCCGGCGCAACCCCGCGTCGCTCGCCCTTCGCATCATCGCCATGAGGCGCGGGATCGGACCATGGCGATCCATCCACATGGCATAGGCGCGATAATAGGGATCGGCCGACAGATGCCGTTCCTCGGTGCGGGCGCGCCAATAATAGATCGCGCTGACAACGCCCAGCAGGGCCGTATTGCGCACGGCCGTCACTGGGTTGCCGTCCGTCACCAGGAACGGCAGGACCGAAAGCCACCAGAAGGCGTTCTTGGCGAGATAGGCGGGATGCCGGGTCAGCGCATAGGGACCGTGGGTCAATATGCCGCGATGGGTGAGGTTGGAAAACCGCGGGCCGAAGGCGACCGTGGCCCAGGCATAGACGCCCGTCAGCAGCACCAGCGCCGCCCCCCAAGTCCACAACAGGCCGTCATGCCCCGCCAACCAGACCGACCAGTCGCGCGTATCGGTCTGATAATAGAGCGGCCCGCCCGGCCCCATCAGCACGAAGGGCGGGTAACAGACCAGCGCGGCCAGCCACCCTTCGAGATAGGGATTGGCCGACCGGATATGCGCATCGAGCGGGCGGCAGGTCAGCATATAGCCAACCGTCGCAAAGGCGACGTCGACCACGAACATCAGCGCGATCAGGAAGTTGGCGAGATCGGCCGGCCGCTGCACCATACCGTGCCAGTGGACCATATCGGCGAAATTGCCCGGCACGATCGACAGCATGAAGGCGAGAAAGAAGCCCTTGACCGCCCAGGCGCGCGCATGATCGGCGATGGCCCCCGGCGCCGGTTCGCCCGCCGCGCCCCCAAGCAGCCACTGGCCGAGCGCATAGGCACCGTCACGCGGCTCGATCAGCCTGCGGTCGAGCCAGAACACATAGGGAATGGACAGCGCCGCCAGCCAGGGCGCGGTCATCGCCAACAGGTCCATGGCGTAGCGATACGGGCCCTGCCAATACCAATGCGCGGTCATGTAGCAGAGCGCGATCACCCCCCATGTCGCCCAGAGCCCGGCGATCTTGATGAGGCTGATGTCGAACGTCTCGCGTAGCGGCTTTGGGCGCGCCCAGTCGATCCCTGTCGTCGGGCGGCGGTGGACCTTGTCGACCAGCACCGACCACAGCACCATCGGCAGGCCGCACGCCAGGACGGCGGCTATCCCCGCATGGGGGCCGTCCATCCCGTAATGGCGCGCAACGAGGATCCACAGGCCGAGGCCGAGCATCCCGGCCAGACCGACGCCGCTGCTGACGGCGGATTTCGGGCGAGTTTCCTTCGGCTGTACCATCGCCCGCCACGCTTAGCCGCGAATGGTTAAGGAACCGGTGCCGGGACGCCGCCCTATCCGCCCCCCAGGACGTTGATCGTGAACGCCAGGATGCCGAGGTTGAAGACAAAGGCGGCGAGGCAGTGGAAGGTCACGAACTGACGCACCCTGCGCGAACTAATGCCGACGTCGGATGTCTGGAACGTCATGCCGAGGGTGAACGCGAAATAGGTGAAATCCCAGTAATCCGGCTCCGCATCGCCCGGAAACTCAACCCCGGCCAGGTCGTTGCCGCTCGCATCGCTGCTGTAATAGAGAAAGGCATAATGCAGCGCGTAAACGATGTTGGAGAAAATCCATGCAAGCGCCAATGTGCAGAGGATGAGGGTGATCACCATGGGCGCCAGCGCACCCTTCTGAGTCAATTCGCTGGCAATCAGGACGAGCAGGACAAAACTGACAATGCTCGTCACCAGCAGCATCACGCCGCGGTTGGCATCGTTTTCCCGGGCATGCTCGCGCATGACGGTCTGGTCGTGGCGGTAGAGCGAGCGGAGGCTGGCAAGAAAGCCCAGCGCCGCGATATCGAAACCGGCCATCAGCGCCAGATGCGACGGCAGAACCGCCATCAGCGGCAGCGCGGAAAAGCAGAGCAGCAGGAACAGTGCAAAGCGCCACGGCAGAACAAGGGTTTTACGGACGGCGGTTCGGCTGGACATGGGCGCCACTGTGCGTGACTTTATGCAAAGCACAATCTCTTTTGCGCGCGATCAGTTGTGACGATCCAACCCCATCGCGCGAAGCAAGGCATAGACAAAGGCCGAGGCAAGCACCGCCACAAGTCCGGCGATGAACGTGCCAACACCGCCATGCGCCAGCGGCAAGCCGCCGGTATTCATCCCGAAAAAGCCCGTGACCAGCGTCGCGGGCAGCAGCACGGCGGACAGGATGGAAAGCAGATAGAGGTTCTGATTGGTCCGCTGCGATGCCTGCAGGTCCGCTTCCTCGCGCAGCAACCGGAGCTGGCTCTGGAACGAAAGCATCTCGTCGTCCACGGATCCGACCTGCTGGGCCAGCTTCTCGATGGTCGGCCGCAACGGCTCGGGCATGTCGCTATCCTGCTCCATCCGGTGGAAGACAGAGCGCATGCCGCTCAGCAGGCGGTGAAACTGCACGACGCGCCGCCGGAACTGGATCAGGCGGCGATGATCGAAGCTTTTGCGTTCATCGAGCAGGTCGTCCTCCAGCACTTCGATGATACGCCCCTGTTCGCGTGCCAGGGTCGTGACATTTTCGACGATCGACGAGGCGAGGAGGTTGAGAGCGTCGGCGGCATTGCGCACCGGCACGCCGTCACGCTCGACATGGCGACGCACAAGGTCGGCCGAATGGATCGGCGTATGGCGCGCCGTGATCATCAGATGAGGACCGAGGACGAAGCGCAGAACACCGGTACGTTCGGTATCGAATCGATCGAAGTCGCGCTCTACGTCATGGAGTACGCAACCCAGATAGCCGTCCGCAACCTGGAACCGCTGATGGTGCTCGGTGCCAAGGAGCAGCGCCCGCATTTCGTCGGGAATGCCCTCGGCCGCGGCAATCCATGACCGCGTCACCTGATCGACCAGATCGAGATGCAACCAGCGAAAATCGCCCGTTTCGGCGCGGCAGCCGATGGTGTCGGGCGGGCAAATACTTGCCTGGCCCCGGTCGAAGTCAATGGTCCAGATTACCGATGGTTCGATTAACATTGCGGAGGGCACCTGAAACATTTGGTGGTTCCGACGCTGATAACAGCTTGTGCGCAAGCGCGCATCGCAATCGGCGCTTTTCGTCATTCCCCCTTCATTGTCATTCCCGCCTTCGCGGGAATGACGGTAAAGTTGCCGGGTCTGACCGGCCGGAGACTATCGATCCCGCCGCCCCAGCAGCCGCAGGCGCAGCGCGTTGAGCTTGATGAAGCCCGCCGCGTCGCGCTGGTCATAGGCGCCGGCATCGTCCTCGAACGTCACGACCTTCTCGCTGTAGAGGCTGTTGGGCGACCTGCGGCCGATCACGCTCACATTGCCCTTGTAGAGCTTGAGCCGGACGGTGCCCGCGACCTTCTCCTGGCTGTGGTCGATCGCCGCCTGCAGCATCTCGCGCTCCGGCGAGAACCAGAAGCCGTTATAGATCAGCTCGGCATAGCGCGGCGCCAGCTCGTCCTTGAGATGCGCGGCGCCCCGGTCGAGCGTCAGCTGCTCGATGCCGCGATGGGCGAGGTGATAGATGGTGCCGCCCGGCGTCTCGTACATGCCGCGCGACTTCATGCCGACGAAGCGGTTCTCGACCAGATCGAGCCGGCCGATGCCGTGACGGCGGCCATAGTCGTTGAGCGTCTCCAGCAGCGTCGCCGGACTCATGCCCACGCCGTTGATGGCGACGCCGTCGCCGCGCTCGAAGTCGACGGTGATGATCTCGGGCGTGTCGGGCGCGTCCTCCGGGTTGACGGTGCGCGAATAGACATAGTCCGGCACCTCGTCCCACGGATCCTCCAGCACCTTGCCCTCGGACGAGGTGTGCAGCATGTTGGCGTCGGTCGAGAACGGGCTTTCGCCGCGCTTGTCCTTGGGCACGGGAATCTGGTGCTTTTCGGCAAAAGCGATCAGCGCGGTGCGGCTGGTCAGATCCCATTCGCGCCACGGGGCGATCACCGTGATGTCGGGCTGCAGCGCATAATAGCCCAGCTCGAAGCGGACCTGGTCATTGCCCTTGCCGGTCGCGCCATGGGAGACGGCGTCCGCGCCGACCATCTTCGCGATCTCCATCTGCCGCTTGGCGATCAGCGGCCGCGCGATCGACGTGCCAAGGAGGTACAGCCCCTCATAGAGCGCATTGGCGCGCATCATCGGGAACACATAGTCGCCGACGAATTCCTCGCGCAAATCGTCGATGAAGATATGCTCGTCCTTGACGCCCATCAACCTGGCCTTGGCGCGGGCGGGCTCCAGCTCCTCCCCCTGCCCCAGATCGGCGGTGAAGGTGACGACCTCGCAGCCATATTCCTGCTGCAGCCATTTCAGGATCACGCTGGTGTCGAGGCCGCCGGAATAGGCGAGGACGACGCGCTTGATCTTGTCTGACACGATGGAATCCCTTGCACGAGTAGCTGACTTTCGCGCGCGCTACGCGAATCCGTCGGGCGATGCAATTGATCGGCCGGCGCACCATGCAAAAAGGGCGCCGCAACGGGCGCCCTTCGCGATTGTCATGGCCGGTGGCTTCAGGCCGCGGCAGTCCGCATGGAACCGAAGCCGACCTGGCGGCGGCGCATCGCATAGCCGACCGCGCCGAAGCCAAGCAGCATCATTGCCCAGGTCGACGTCTCGGGCACGCGCGGGACGAAGATCGACTTCACGTCGAACTTGAGGTTGTCGAAGCCGATGCCGCCCAGGTCATTGTTCGAGATCGAGATGCCGCGAATGTCCTTCACCCCGCCATCGCGCGAAAAACCATAGTCGGCGTTCGCAAGGGAGGACAGGGAGATCGAGTCGATAAGACCGCCCGCCGCATTGAAGAAGCTGACAAAGGCGGTACCGCCATCACCGCCGACGAGCTGGAATCCGAATTCCGACTGGTCCGATGAAAACTGCACGGCAAAGGCGCCTTCGCCAATGGCGTCAAAACTGGGAAATCCAGCTGGGCCCAGTCCGGTCAGGACGTTGGTCGAAAAAGAGAAGATATTGAGATTATGACCTGGCGTCCCGACAGCGAGGGTCAGCGGTCCGGTCGGCGAACCCGACAAAGTATCGAAACTGCCAGAAACGCCCACGGTCTGACCGACGAAATGTTCGCCGAGACCGACGCCGTTCGACGTGACGATGCTGTCATAGTTGGTGCCCGGCGCGCTACCGCCCGCCAGATCGTCGAACGTGACCAACTGGGTGCCGGTCAGGCTGGCATATGAAACCTGGTTGACGGGCGCCGCATGGGCGGAGGCTGCTACGCTCGCTGCCAGGGCGGCAGATACGTAAAGAATTTTGTGTGACATAGAACCCCCGTGAGTGAAGCGCGACTCAAAGACGGCCGGGGGTAAAGACTAAGAATATTTCGGTCTTTTGCCTATCACCCATAATCGCCGCGAGATTGCACGAAAATGCTACCCACCCTGAATTCAGCCTAGCTGCTCGATCAGCATATAGGCGCCTATGGCCAGGAACAGCGCCGCCGCCGCGTAGCGCATCGGGGCGAGTGGAATGCGCTTCACCAGCGCTTCACCCAGGAACACGGCCGGGACATTGGCGATCATCATGCCAAGGGTCGTTCCGGCGGTCACGGCATAGACATTCGCGAACCGCGCGCCCAGCGCCACGGTCGCGATCTGGGTCTTGTCCCCCATCTCGACGAGGAAGAAGGCAATCAATGTTGTCATGAAGGCGCCTGCCCCGGTGGGCGCGTGGCTGGACTCCTCATCCAGCTTGTCCGGGATCAGCGTCCACAGGGCCATGCCGATGAACCCGGCCGCGACCGCGATGCGGAACCACGGCGCCTGCATGATCCCCGCCACCCAGTGCCCCAGCAGCGCCGCCAGGAAATGATTGGCCATCGTCGCACAGAATATGCCCGCGACAATCGGCCATGGCCTGCGCAGCCGGGTCGACAGCACGATCGCGAGCAACTGGGTCTTGTCGCCCATTTCGGCGAGGGCGACCAATATGGTGGAGGTCAGGAGGGCGTCCATGGCAGCGGCGGATAGCGGAAGATTCAGCCCTCAGCGACCATATAATCCCGGGTGATCGGCAAGGCACGGCGATTGCGCGTATACTGAAGCTGGTAATTGACCAGCCCGCCATTCTCGAACGCACCCACCGCCCCGGCGAGATAGAAGGTCCACATGCGATAGAAGCGCGCGTCATAAAGTGCCTCGACCTTCTCCCGGTTCGCGACCGTGCGGGCATACCATTGGCGCAGCGTCAGGGCATAATGGAGGCGCAGCGTCTCCACATCGGTGACGGCCAGATTATTGGGCTCGCTCGCCGCGACGATCTCGGACAGGGCCGGGATATAGCCGCCGGGGAAGATATATTTGCGGGTGAAGGCATCGGTATTGCCCGGTCCGCCCATGCGCCCGATGGTGTGCAGCAGCATCACGCCGTCCGGGGCCAGCAGATTGCGACATGTGCGGAAAAATTCGCGGAAATGCGGTGCGCCGACATGCTCGAACATGCCGACCGACACGATCCGGTCGAACTGGCCGCGCATCGCGCGATAGTCGATGAGTTCAAAGCGCACATGGTCCGTGACGCCCGCCGCCTCGGCCCGCGCGCGGGCGATGGCGAGCTGCTCGGTGGACAGGGTGATGCCGGTGACATCCACGCCGAAATGGCGGTTGAGATACAGCGCCATCCCGCCCCAGCCGCAACCGATGTCGAGCACCTTCTGCCCAGGGGAGAGCATCAGCTTGGCGGCGATATGGGCCTTCTTGGCCTCCTGTGCTTCCTCGAGCGTCATGTCGGGCCGCGCGAAATAGGCGCAGCTATATTGCCGGTCCGCATCGAGGAAGAGGTCGTAGAGACCCGCATCAAGATCATAATGATGGGCGACATTGCGCCGCGACCGGCCGGGCAGATTGAACTGATGTGCCCCCCGCGTGATGCCGCCCCAGAAGCGCCTCAGAGGACTTTTCCGATCGATCGAGCGCTGGCTCTCCCAGAGATTGTTCTTCTGGACGAGGGTGATGAAGCCCAGAATATCGCCCTGTTCGATGATCAGCCGCCCATCCATGAAGGCCTCCGCCACGCCGAGGCGGGGCGCCGTCGCCATGTCGCGCCCGACCCGCCCATCGGCGAGGCGAATGGTGATGTCCTGAAAGTCGGGATGCGGCGATCCGTAGGTGCTCGTCCCGCCCTTGTGATCGATCACCGTCAAGACGCCCTGCCGGACGAGACGGCGCAGGGCCTTGTCCAATATCCATCCGCTCATCGCATCGGTAACTCGCTGCCATGAAAACGGCTAAATACCGGCATATGCTTCATATCCTGCACTGTCTTCCCAGAAACCGCCCTTGCCGCCATAGATCGGGGCCAGGCTTTCCACGGCCTGAACGCGTAACAAATATTTGGCGTGTTTGTATCCCAGATGCCGCTCGACCCGCAGGCGCAAGGGCGCGCCATTGGCCACCGACAGCGGCCGGTCGTTGAGCGCGAACGCCAGGATCGTCTGGGGATGGAAGGCATCGAGCCGGTCGATGCTCTCATAATAGGGCTGGGTCGCGCGCATCATGTCGGCGCAGTGAAAGACGAGGAACCGTGCGCGGTCGCTGACCTGCGCGGCCTTGAGCACGGTCGAAAGCGGGACGCCGCGCCATTTGCCGATGGCGCTCCAGCCCTCGACACAGTCATGGCGGGTGATCTGCTCGCGATGCGGCATGGCGTGGAGCTGGGCGAGGCTGAGCGAGAGCGGCCGCGCCACCAGGCCATCGACAACCAGCCGCCAATCGTCGAAACCGCTGCGCCACAGCGCCTTATAGGCCTCCGTATTGGGATTGGCGGTGCCGTTGGACCGGAATATCCGCGATCTCTGGTCGGGGCGGAACTCCGGCGCGAGGGCATTGCGGTCGCTCAGCGCGCGCTGCATCCATCTGTGCATATTCTCCGCCGAGAACAGGACGCGGCGGAAATCCTCGTTTGCCGCGAGTTTGTCGCAGCCGGTCAGGAGCGCAGATCCCCCGGCGAGAAGGCCGCCCAATGTGGCGCGGCGGGTCAGGATCAGGCTCATAGGCGCACCTTTGGCAGGCGATACCAGCCGGTGATCATCGATCGCAGTTCGTTGAACGGCCCGGCGAGGACCACCATCAGGATATGGACGAGGAAGAAGGCGACGAGCAGCCACGCCACGATGAAGTGGATCGACCGCGCGGACTGCCTGCCCCCGAACAGGTCGATCAGCCATGGCCAGGCGGCATTCATGGCGGGCGACATGGTCAGGCCGGTCAGGATGATCAGCGGCAACAGCACGAAAATCACGCCGATATAGCTGGCCTTCTGCAGCACATTATAGCGCAGCGCCGCCGCGCCGGTCGGAAAGCGCAGCCGGGCATGCTCGCTTATGTCGTGCCAGACATGGCGGGGCGAAAGCTCGCCCTTGCGGAAGGCCAGGTCGCGCGCGATGTGGCGGTTGACGAGGCTCCAGAGCATATAGGCCAGCAGCGTAAAGCCGAGCACCAGCGCAAAACTCAGATGCCACCGCCGCGACATGGCCAGGTCATAATGGCCGGGCAGCGTCAGCCAACCCTTGAAACGCCCAAGCTGCAGCCATGGCTGGTCGAAATTGGCGCCATACTGCCCCCAATAAAGACGGGGATGCGCATTGAATATGCCGAGGCCGCTGGAAAACAGCACATAAAGCGTTATCGCATTGACCCAGTGCCACAGACGCGTCGACAGGCGATGACGGCGCACCAGCGTCCCGCCCTCCGGCTCCTCGGTCTTCATCGGCTCGGCTTCGGTCATGCGCGCCTCCGTTTCGCGCCCATGCTATAGCATTCGGGATTGCGTGGAAATCGGTTACGCGGGTCAGCGATCCCGCCGGCGCGGCGCCCCGATCGTGGACAGGACGCCCCGGAGTGTGCGCACTTCAAGGCTGTTCCAGCCCGGCTTGGTGAGCACATTGCGCAGCGTGCGCCGTGTCGCCGGGGCGCGATCCGGCGGAAAATAATAGCCCGATTCGAGCAGCATCGCCTCAAGCTGGTCGATCATGCCGTCCAGCTCTTCCTGCGGCGCGGGCTCTTGGAGCTCTGTGAGGGTCGGCTGGGCCAGGTCCGCACCCTTCGACCATTCATACGCTGCCAGGATCACGGCTTGCGCAAGGTTGAGCGACGTGAATGCAGGGTTGACCGGCACGGTCAGGATGGCGCGGGCGATCGCAACCTCATCGGTGTCGAGGCCGGAGCGCTCCGGCCCGAAGACGATAGCACTGCGGCCGGCGCGCGCGCGAATCTCCGCCGCGGCCTGCTCCGGCGTGACGACGGGCTTGGTCATGCCCCGCTTGCGCACGGTCGTCGCATAGACATGCGGACAATCGGCAACGGCCTCGGCAAGGGTCGCAAACACCCGCGCCTGCTCCAGCACGATGTCGGCACCGGCGGCCGATGGCCCCGCGTCCGGATTGGGCCAGCCATCGCGCGGCGCGACAAGCCGCAATTCGGTCAGCCCGAAATTCAGCATCCCCCGCGCTGCCTTGCCGATATTTTCGCCGAGCTGAGGGCGGACGAGGACGATGACGGGGGGTGGGGAGGTGGTTTGACCTGCCTCTCCTTCCGTCTGACTTTCCATCTGACCTTCCGCCTCTCCCTCCCCGTTCGTCCTGAGTAGGGACTGAGCACTCCCCTCTTCCGTTCGCCCTGAGCGAAGTCGAAGGGGAGAGCCGAGCGAAGCCGAGGCCGACGCACTTTTCGAGATGGCAGCCGCCTTGAGCCCAACCCAATCCCCCGCAATCAGCGCCTCCTTCTTCTTCCGCGACCAGCCCTTGATCTGCATCTCGGCGGAGAGCGCCTCGGCGCGCGTTTCAAATTCGGCCGACCATATATATTCCAGGGGCAGACGATCCGACGTATAGCCCTTGATTTCGCCGGAATGATGTTGCGCGATGCGCTGCTCGAGGTCGTCCGTGTGCCCGCAATAATAGGTCCCATCGGCACAGCGCAGAATGTAGACGTGAAAGGCCATGTGGCGTGGATCTCGCTTCGCTCGATAGAACCCTTCGACTTCGCTCAGGGCGAACGGTGTTATGGGTGATGGCTACTCAGGAGGAACGGATATCGATGATGTCCCCTCACTCCCCGCTCACCTCCCGTATCGACCCGGCAAACTCCTCAAAGTCCCGCGCCTCGGTGAAGTCCTTATACACGCTGGCAAAGCGGATATAGGCCACGCTGTCGAGCGCCTTCAGGCCGTCCATCGCCAGTTCGCCGACGCGACGCGTGGTGACCTCACCCTCGCCGCTCGTCTCGAGCTGGCGCTGGATGCTGCTCACCAGCCGTTCGATCCGGACGGGATCGATCGACCGTTTGCGGCAAGCGATAGCAATCGAGCGCGCCAGCTTCTCCCGGTCGAACGGCTCGGAGTGCCCCTCCGACTTCAGCACCATGATCTCGCGCAGCTGGATCCGCTCGAAGGTCGTGAAGCGCGCCGCGCAGGCCTCGCACTGACGGCGGCGGCGGATAGCCGCGCCGTCCTCGGTGGGGCGGCTGTCCTTTACCTGGCTGTCTTCATGGCCGCAGAAGGGACAGCGCAACGATCCTTACCCCTCATAGATCGGAAAGCGCGCGGTCAGCGCCTGCACCCGTTCGCGCACATGCGCCTCGACCTGGCCGTCACCCTCGTCGCCATTGCGCTTGAGGCCGTCGACCACCTTGGCGATGAGACCGCCGATCTCGCGGAATTCCGCCTCGCCAAAGCCGCGCGTGGTGCCCGCAGGCGCGCCGAGACGGATGCCCGAGGTGACGAAGGGCGACCGGGTGTCGAACGGAATGCCATTCTTGTTGCAGGTGATCCACGCCCGGTCGAGCGCCTTTTCGGCCGCCTTGCCGGTGGCGTCCATCGGCGTCAGATCGACCAGCATGAGGTGGTTGTCGGTGCCGCCCGACACGATGTTGAGCCCCGCCTCCTGCAGCGAGGCGGCCAAAGCGCGCGCATTGGCGACGATGCGGTGGGCGTAGCTCTTGAACTCGGGCCGCAGCGCCTCGCCGAACGCCACCGCCTTGGCCGCGATGATGTGCATCAGCGGGCCGCCCTGCATGCCGGGGAAAACCGCGCTGTTCACCTTCTTCGCGATCGCCTCGTCATCAGTGAGGATGATGCCGCTCCTCGGCCCGCGCAGCGACTTGTGCGTGGTCGTGGTCACGACATGGGCATGGGGGAACGGCGAGGGATGCGCGCCGCCGGCGACGAGGCCCGCGAAATGCGACATATCGACCATCAGGATCGCGCCCACCGCATCGGCGATCTCGCGAAACGCCTTGAAGTCCCAGATACGCGAATAGGCGGTGCCACCCGCGATGATCAGCTTGGGCTTGCTCTCCCGCGCGATGCGGGCGACCGCGTCCATGTCGATCAGATGATCGTCCGGCCGCACGCCATAAGGAATGGGCTTGAACCATTTGCCCGACATATTGACCGGCGAGCCATGGGTCAGGTGACCACCCGCATTGAGGTCGAGGCCCATGAAGCTGTCGCCGGGCTGGAGCAGCGCCAGGAACACCGCCTGGTTCATCTGGCTGCCGCTATTGGGCTGGACGTTGGCGAACTGGCAGCCGAACAGCGCCTTGGCGCGCTCGATCGCCAGATTCTCGACGATGTCCGCATATTCGCAGCCGCCATAATAGCGCTTGCCGGGATAGCCCTCGGCATATTTGTTGGTGAAGATCGAGCCCTGCGCCTCCAGCACCGCCTTGCTGACGATATTCTCGGACGCGATCAGCTCGATCTTGTCCTGCTGGCGCTTCAGTTCGTTGCTGATCGCGGCGAACACATCGGGATCGGCCTGGGCGAGATCGGCTGAAAAGAAGCCTGCGGGCACATCATTGGCGGCCGCAGCAACCGGGTTTGAAGCCATGATCCTTGATCCTTTCAGGCGCTTGGCGGATTGGAGAGTTTTTCGACGCGCCGGGCATGCCGGTCGCCGGCGAATTCGGTCGACAGGAAGGCTGTCAGGATCGACTTGGCCATGTCCGGCCCAATCAGGCGCGCGCCCATCGCGACGACATTGGCGTCATTATGCTCACGCGCCAGCCGGGCCGAAAGCGGTTCGGACACCAGCGCGCAGCGGCAGGCGGTACTGCGGTTGATCGCGATCGAAATGCCCACGCCCGATCCGCACAGCGCAATCCCGCGATCGGCGCGACCTTCGGCGATCTCCCGCGCGAGCGCATAGCCATAGTCGGGATAGTCGACGCTGCTGCTATCCTCGGGACCAAGGTCCTCGACGCAATAGCCGGCCGCACGCAGCCATTCGGCCAGCTCCGCCTTCAGGGCAACGGCGGCATGATCGGAGGCGATTGCTATGCGCATCTGGTCCTTTGGTCGTTTGGCAGGACATCATATAACCCGGCCGTGGGCGCGAGTCGGCTGGCCGCTATCTAGGGTGGGCACCGCGCGATTACCACAGTGGATTGTGGCTAGGGGACCGGTTACCGGGGATAAGCGCGCGGATTATGGTCTGGGCCGTCACAGCGGACGCTCGATGTGCCTTGTCCTGCGCGAAAGCCCACCTATATCGGCCCCCGAAGCGGGTTCGTTCCGGCGACCGTTGCGGGATGGGGCCGCAAACCGCTGAAACATTCTGGGGTTAAAGAGGACGTAAATGGCAAAAGTAATCGGTATCGATCTCGGCACCACCAACAGCTGCGTCGCGGTGATGGATGGCGGCAAGCCCAAAGTGATCGAAAATGCGGAAGGCGCGCGCACGACGCCCTCCATCGTCGCCTTCGCCAAGGACGGTGAACGACTGATCGGCCAACCCGCCAAGCGGCAAGCCGTCACCAATCCCGACAATACGATCTTCGCGGTCAAGCGCCTGATCGGCCGCCGCTTCGACGATCCCATGACCAAGAAGGACATGGAGCTCGTCCCCTATGCCATCGCCAAGGGCGGTAATGGCGACGCCTGGGTCAAGGCCGGCGGCCAGGATTACAGCCCCTCGCAGATTTCCGCCTTCATCCTGCAAAAGATGAAGGAAACCGCCGAGGCCTATCTCGGCGAGACGGTCACGCAGGCCGTCATCACCGTGCCGGCTTACTTCAACGACGCCCAGCGTCAGGCGACCAAGGACGCGGGACAGATTGCCGGCCTCGAAGTGCTGCGCATCATCAACGAGCCGACCGCGGCCGCGCTCGCCTATGGCCTGGACAAACAGGACGGCAAGACGATCGCCGTCTATGACCTTGGCGGCGGCACCTTCGACATCTCGATCCTCGAAATCGGCGATGGCGTGTTCGAGGTGAAGTCGACCAATGGCGACACCTTCCTGGGCGGCGAGGACTTCGACGCCAAGGTCGTCGAATATCTGGCCGAGGAGTTCCGCAAGGCCGAGGGCATCGACCTCACCAAGGACAAGCTCGCGCTCCAGCGCCTGAAGGAAGCCGCCGAAAAGGCGAAGATCGAGCTGTCGTCGGCACAGACGACCGAGGTCAACCTGCCCTTCATCACCGCCGACCAGAACGGGCCGAAGCACCTCGTCAAGGCGCTCACCCGCGCCGATCTGGAACGCCTGGTCGCCGAGCTGATCAAGCGCACGATGGAGCCCTGCCGCAAGGCGATGGCCGACGCCGGCGTGACCGCCAGCGAGATCAGTGAAGTCGTGCTGGTGGGCGGCATGACCCGCATGCCCAAGGTGCGTGATGCCGTGAAGGAATTCTTCGGCAAGGAACCGCATACGGGCGTCAACCCGGACGAAGTCGTCGCCATGGGCGCCGCGATCCAGGCGGGTGTGCTGCAGGGCGACGTCAAGGACGTGCTGCTGCTCGACGTCACGCCGCTGTCGCTCGGCATCGAGACGCTGGGCGGCGTGTTCACCCGCATGATCGACCGCAACACCACCATCCCTGCCAAGAAAAGCCAGGTCTATTCCACCGCTGACGACAATCAGCAGGCCGTGACGATCCGCGTGTTCCAGGGCGAGCGCGAGATGGCGGCGGACAACAAGCTGCTCGGCCAGTTCGACCTGGTCGGCATTCCATCCGCACCGCGCGGCGTCCCGCAGATCGAGGTCACGTTCGACATCGACGCCAACGGCCTCGTCAACGTGTCGGCCAAGGACAAGGGCACCGGCAAGGAGCAGCAGATCCGCATCCAGGCGTCCGGTGGCCTGACCGACGCCGACATCGACCAGATGGTCAAGGACGCCGAGCGCTTCGCCGAGGAAGACAAGAAGCGCCGCGAGTCGGCCGAGGCCAAGAACAATGCCGAGAGCCTCGTCCACACCACCGAGCGCCAGCTGGAAGAGCATGGCGACAAGGTCGACCAGTCGCTGCGCAGCGAGATCGAAACCGCCATCGCAGCGACCAAGTCGGCCATCGAGGGCGGCGATGTCGAGGCGATGAAGACCAAGGCGCAGGAACTGGCATCCGTCGCCATGAAGCTCGGCCAGGCGATCTACGAGAAGGAACAGGCTGCCGCCGCCTCTCCGGCCGCCGAGAGCGCCGGCCCGAAGGATGACGACGTCGTCGACGCCGAATTCTCGGAAGTGGACGAAGACAATAAGGGCTGATGTGAGATCGGGGGTCCGCGCTGCAATCAAGGACAGCGCGGACCCCTTTCATAATATTAGGGCCGGGGTGGCATGAGTGTAGAACAGGATTTTTACGAACTGCTGGAAGTGGAGCGGACGGCCGACGCGGCCACGCTCAAAAGCGCCTATCGCAGGCAGGCGATCCGCTTTCATCCCGACAAGAATCCCGGATGCCAGGACAGCGAGGCCCGCTTCAAGGCGCTCAACGAAGCCTATGACTGCCTGAAAGACCCGCAGAAACGGGCCGCCTATGACCGTTTCGGCCATGAAGCCTTTCGCAACATGGGCAATGGCGGCGGGAACGGCCATGGCGGCTTTGGCGCGGGCGGCTTCTCCGACATCGGCGATATTTTCGAGACCATCTTCGGCAATGGCTTTGGTGGTGGTGGCGGCGGACGGCAACAGACCCGGCGCGGCGCGGACTTGCGCTATGATCTTGAGATTTCGCTGGAAGACGCCTTTCACGGCAAGCAGGAAACCATCAGCGTCGAGGTATCGGCCACCTGCGATTCCTGCGACGGCAACGGCGCCGAGCCCGGCACCAGCGTCGAGAGCTGCAACACCTGCGGCGGCCACGGCAAGGTGCGCGCGCAACAGGGCTTTTTCGTGGTCGAACGCACCTGCCCGTCCTGCCACGGCGCGGGACAGCGGATCAAGAATCCCTGCCGCACCTGCCGCGGCGAAGGACGGGTCGACCGGCCCAAGCAGCTCCGCGTCGATATTCCGCCCGGCGTCGACGAAGGCACGCGGATCCGCCTGTCCGGCGAAGGCGAGGCCGGTGCGCGCGGCGCGCCTGCGGGCGACCTCTACATCTTCCTGCATGTCCGCCGCCACGCGCTCTTCGAGCGCGAGGGCACCAATCTCTTCTGCCGGGTACCGATCAGTTTCACCACGGCGGCGCTGGGGGGAACCATCTCCGTGCCCGGCCTCGACGGCGGCGGCAGTCCGATCAACATCCCGTCCGGCATCCAGTCGGGCAAGCAGATCCGCCAGCGTGGTTCCGGCATGCCGGTACTTAACGGGCGTGGACGCGGCGACCTCGTCATTCAGATCGAGGTGGAGACACCCACCAGGCTGACCGCGCGCCAGAAGGAACTGCTGGAGCAATTCCGCGAGACCGAAACCGGCGACGAATGCCCGCAATCCACAGGATTCTTCAGCAAGATCAAGGAAGTGTGGTCGGAAATTAAGGATAGCTAGAGGATCGCGCGTTAACTCAGCCCCGTTCGCCCTGAGCGAAATCGAAGGGCCGTGCTGAGCGGAGGCGAAGCAAATCTCGCTCCGCTCGATGAAGGGCTTCGACTTCGCTCGGCCCGAACGGTGGTTGGGGCAGATTTATTGAACGATAATCTAAAACGCCGCCGCCAGTTCCGCGCGCAACTGGATGATCAGCGCGGCCTGATGCGTCAATCGCGCCTCCTCCTCATCGAGAATCGCTTCGAACAGCGCGCGCTTGAACGCGGCCACCGGAACAGTCAGCGGCCCCGGCAGGGCCGACAGGACAATGTCCGTCAACCGATCCGCGCCATGGAGCCGGCCCCAGAGATAATCATTCTCGCGATAAGCCTTGCTAAAGAAGGCCCCAAAACTATTGAATTCAATGCCTTTTAATGTCGCCTCCGCACCTCCGGACCGAAGCGCGGTGGCATCCTCCGGGGAAATGCGATCCACCTTGATCGGATCATATTCGTCGAGCCCCTCGCCCTGAAGCATGGGCAAGGTGGCAATGTCGTAGAAGGGAAAGCCGAGATAGGCGCGCAGCATGCGCCGCCGGTCACTGACGACAAGTTCGGCAAGCGCGGCCGAAAATCGCACCTCCACCTGATGGTCCAGCGCCTCCAGGGCGCGCATCTCGGCCAGTGCGGTCAAGGTCACGCCGGGCGCATAGAGAATGCGCGCCGCCTCCCGCCGCATCGGCTCGGTGTAGAAATCCGGGCCTTCCAGCTCCGCATAGCGCGCCAGCGCTTCGTACAGCATGGTGCGCATCGCCACGCGTGGGCCTTCGCTCTCCACCACGCCTTCGTTCGCGTCTTCGGCGAGGCGGCGCGCAAGGAATCGCAGGCGGCGGATTCGATAGGCAAGATCATGATCGCGGAGAAACTGGATGGCCGCCTCGCTGCCCCCCAATGCTCCCTTCATGATGTCGGCCCCGACGATATGGGCATGCTCCCACAGCCGGCCGCGCACCGCGTCAAGGTCAAGCGGCGTATCCTCCGCAATGGCTGCGATCAGTACGGTCTGATCGTCGATGATGCCCGAAAGCTTGAGCTGGCCATAAGCCGCATAGGCAAAGCCGGCGCCCTGCGCTGCCTTGCGGTGGGCCTTTGCCCGCCAGGCCGAAAGGCGTTGGGAGGTGGGGTGGTCGACAAAGAGCGGCTGGCCGATCGTTTCCTCGATCGTCGTATCGATCGAAGGGCGCATCGCTTCGATGATGCGCTGCATGCGATAGATGCGCGCCGAGCGCTGGGCGATGCCCTCCAGGTCATCACGGATGGGCTGTTCGCGCGGTATGTCGCTGACCGCACCGAAGATCGTGCGAAAAAATCCCGGCAGGGTTGCAGGCGCGCTGGCGGATTCCCGGCGGCCGTTGAGCGCGATCCGAAATCCGGCCGCGTGGGGGGTCGGCTCGATATAGACGAAGCGGCGGTCCACCTCCCGCCGGGCGGGCCGGTTGCGTAGCGCCCCGATCGCTTGCGCAAAGGGTGCGTTGGCCAGGATCGACCCGTCGATCAGCGCGGTGTCCTCGACCTTGCCGGCGGCATATTGCCGGGGGAGAATCCGGCGCAGGAATGCCGCCCTGCCCGGCCAGGACCGCTTGCGCTCGGCCAGCACGGCATCGAGCTCCCGCACAGTGAAGGGCGGGAATGCCCCCGGAAAGCTCGCGGTGGCCCGCGCGGCAAAGACAAGCTCGGCGGGATCGCCCAGCGTCCGGGGCCGGTGCCCATGCGCGGCAAAGCCGATCGAGAGACGATGTTCGGTCTCGGCGATCGCATGCGGACTGTTGAGCGTCAGCTGCTCCTCATGGCCCTCGAAATCGGTCGCGGTGACGAACAGGTCGAGCGGATGGCCCTCCGGCAGCAGTGGCGGACCGCCTGCGGTCACCGCCATGGCATCAAAGGCATTGAGCAGCAGATGCGCGAAACCCGCCCCGCCAAAGGGCGGCGCGAACCAACGCGCCCGCACGAAATTGGACAGCTTGTGCCGCACTTCCTCGCGCGTTTCCGGCGAAACGGTGCGCTCCACCGAATCGCCGCGCCGCCGGATCAGCAACCAGAGGATCGGCGCTACCCAGAATTTGGTGAAACGGCTGAGCGGCCGGGCGTCGGGATCGAGCAATATGTCCACGTCCGCCATTTCGAGCCACAGCTTGGTCAGCGGCTCGAGCGACTGGCCGGTCTCGATGGCATGCGCCAGGAAGATGGCGTTCAGGCCGCCCGCGCTCGCGCCGGCGAGGATGTCGGGCATGACGCGCAACCTTGTGCCGGTGGCCGCCTGCGCTTCTTCCAGCATCCGGCGATAGACCGCCCGGGTGCCCCTCTCCTCGGGTCCGCCGGCGCGAAAGGCGCGGCTGGCCGCGGCGAGGTGCCAGATCTCCTTGGTGATGCCGTGCATATATACAGCGAGGCTGACGCCGCCGTAGCAAATCAGGGCAAGCCGCAGTTCCTTCTCCCGCATCCTTTCAGGATGGGCGCGATTTCCCGTGATGTCGAGGGGGACGGGGTCACGCCTTGTCGAGCACCGCCCATACCGGCAGATGATCGGACGCGTGGCGCGCAGTCGAGGAGCTGTGGACGCCGCACTCCCGGGCGACCAGGTCGGGGCTGTGCATGATCCGGTCCAGCTGCGCTACGGGACGTGTGGCATGATAGCTGCGGCCCGATGCGACCAGGCGATACTGGCGGGCGAAATCCCGCAGGCAGCCGCCCGACGGCCGCCACTCATTGGTGTCCCCCACCAGCACGGTGGGCAGCTCCGGCCCATGGGTATTGGCGACCTGCGCATGGTGGAGCAGCGCCGCCGCCTGCCGCCTGCGCCACAGACCGGAAAGATCGAGGTGCATGCCGAACAGGCGCAGCGCCAGCCCCCGCACCGCCACGGTCGCGCTGACCGCCCCGCGCGGCTCCAGGCAGGGCAGATGGACCAGGTCATGGGCCAGAACCTTGGCGTCCCCCCGCACCAATATGGCGTTGCCGTGCCAGCCCATGCTGGCCGCGCCCACGGCGAGCGGCACCGCCCGATAGGCGCTGTGCGCTTCAAGGAGCCGGGGCGGCAGCACCGCATTGCGCTGGCCGAAGCGGCGGTCGGCCTCCTGCAGTGCGATCACGTCGGCATCCAGCTCGTTGAGGACATCGATGATCCGCTCCGGATTGCGCCGGCGGTCGGTTCCGAGGGCCTTGCGGATATTATAGCTTGCGACCTTGATCATGGAGACAGCGTAGATGGGTGGGGACATGCTCGGCAAGGCATAGCGCACCATGCCGGCGTTCGAACGGATTCGAAATGCGCCGCGCCTTTGCCGCTTGCCCTTGGCCCGCTGCCACGGTAAAGCGCCGCCTTCGCCGGCCATAGGAGTGTAGCTCAGCTGGTAGAGCGTCGGTCTCCAAAACCGAATGCCGGGGGTTCGAATCCCTCCACTCCTGCCAGACCTTGCGCGGCGCGGCGTTCATGCGTAAAGGGCGGCGATTATTCGAGGCGAACGGGATGGGCTGATCCAGCTGGTCTGGCTGGAAGCGGTCTGTTTTTTCGTCTCTCGGTTGATTAAAGGATGCGGGGCAGATCGTGGCGAAGACTTCTCCGGGCGAATTTTTCCGGCAGGTCCGTACGGAGGCGAACAAGATCGTCTGGCCGACGCGGAAAGAAACCGTCATGACGGCGATCATGGTCGTCATCATGACGAGCGTGCTGGGATTGTTTTTCCTGGGGATCGATTCGGTCTATGGTTGGATCGTGCACATGCTGCTCGGTCTGGCCGCAGGTCAGGCCTGAACAGCAATCGGCATTCAGCCGTTTCAGATATTGGAGTTGCAGAGAGAATAATGGCGCGCTGGTACATCATCCACGCTTATTCGGGCTTTGAAAACAAGGTCCGCGACCAGATCATGTCTGAGGCCACCCGCATGGGACTCGACCAGTTGGTCGAGGCCGTCGAGGTACCGACCGAGACCGTGACCGAGGTCCGGCGCGGCAAGAAGGTGCAGTCGGAACGCAAGTTCTTTCCGGGCTACGTCCTTGCCAAGCTGAGCATGAACGACGACGTCTATCACCTCGTGAAGAACACGCCGAAGGTGACGGGCTTCCTGGGTTCGTCCGGCAAGCCGCAGGCGATCACCGAGGCCGAGGCCGCCCGCATCCTCAACACCAAGGAGGAAGCCGCCGCCGCGCCCCGGCACAAGGTCAATGTCGACTATGAGATCGGCGACAGCGTCAAGGTGCTGGGCGGCCCGTTCGCGAGCTTCGTCGGCACGGTCGAGGAACTCGACTTCGAGAAGGCGCGGGTCAAGGTATCGGTCAGCATCTTCGGACGCGCGACACCGGTCGAGCTGGACTTCGAGGAAGTCGAACTGTCGAAATAATATCTCGTCATCCCAGCGAAGGCTGGGATCTCCCTCAGCCGGGCTCAGCCTGGAGGCACGAGATCCCAGCCTTCGCTGGGATGACGAAACAGAAATTCCGGTGAGAGCCGGATAACCACGCGGGAGGAAGGCTTCGGCCCTCTGCTTGACCGCTAAACTTGAACCGGGCCGCGTGCGCTTTGCACCCTGCCCTCTATAGAGTGAGTGACAATGGCCAAGAAGATTACCGGCTATATCAAGCTCCAGGTCCCGGCCGGAGCAGCCAACCCATCCCCGCCGATCGGCCCTGCACTGGGTCAGCGCGGCGTGAACATCATGGAATTCTGCAAGCAGTTCAATGCCGCCACGCAGGAGCTCGAAAAGAGCATGCCGATCCCGACGATCATCACGGTCTATGCGGATCGCAGCTTCTCGTTCATCACCAAGACGCCGCCCGCGACATTCCTCATCAAGAAGGCCGCCGGCCTCAAGGCTGGTTCCAAGGAACCCGGCAAGATCAGCGCGGGCGAGATCAAGCGCTCGGCTCTGTCGGCGATCGCCGAGCAGAAGATGAAGGACCTCAACGCCAACGATATCGAGGCCGCGACGCGGATCATCGAAGGCAGCGCCCGCGCAATGGGCCTCACCGTGGTGGAGGGCTAAGATCATGGCAAAGCAGAGCAAGAAGGCAAAGGCGCTGGCCGCCGCGATCGACAGCAACAAGCTGCACGGCATTGACGACGCGATCAGCCTCATCAAGACCAACGCCACCGCGAAGTTCGACGAGACCGTCGAGGTCGCGATGAACCTGGGCGTCGACCCGCGTCATGCCGACCAGATGGTGCGCGGCGTCGTCACGCTTCCTGCGGGTACCGGCAAGTCGGTCCGCGTCGCCGTGTTCGCCCGCAATGAAAAGGCCGCCGAAGCCACAGCGGCGGGCGCCGAGATCGTCGGTGCGGAAGACCTGCTGGAGAGCATCCAGAACGGCAATTTCGACTTCGACCGCGTCATCGCCACCCCGGACATGATGGGCCTGGTCGGCCGCCTCGGCAAGGTACTCGGCCCGAAGGGCATGATGCCCAACCCCAAGCTCGGCACGGTCACCCCCAATGTCGGCGAAGCGGTCAAGGCAGCCAAGGGCGGCCAGATCGAATTCCGCGTCGAAAAGGCGGGCATCATCCACGCCGGGCTCGGCAAGGCGAGCTTCCCGGCCGAGGACCTGCGCCGCAACTTCGACGCCTTCGTCGACGCGATCGTCAAGGCCAAGCCGTCAGGCTCCAAGGGCAAATATGTCCGCAAGGTCGCCCTCTCCTCCTCGATGGGGCCGGGCGTGAAGGTCGACGTGGCGGAAATCGCCGGCGCCTGATTGGGGCGGACTACCATAAGATTGAAAAAGCCCCCGCTGGTGATTGCCGGCGGGGGCTTTTTCTATGCGGGCTGGGGAGGGTCAGCCGCAAAGATTTGAGTCCGCTATGGGTGGTTTGCGGACGGTCGGCTTACAAGCGGCGCCCGCTAGAAGCGGACCATCGCCGGCCTCATGGAATGACCATCTTCGGCGGACGATGGGGCAGCGAACTGCCGGCATCATCTCCAATGAACGAGGCCCATACGCCTCCGGGCTGCCACACCGTGTCCATCAACGCCCGCGCTTGCGCGTCGTCGAGCCCCCAAACCTCTTTCTGCCAACGATAAAGAAAGGCAGATACCCTCATGTTGGCTATGCAATGAACATGCACCGGCTTGTCGCCTATCTCAGCCATTGCGTCACAAAATTTGGTGAAGTCTTCTTCGGTCGGCCGATCGAACTCCACAGGAATGTGCATATAGGCCAAGCCAAGACGAGCGAGGCTGGCGGCTTCATCAGGCAAAGCCTTCTCATGCGTATGCAGCCCGAGGTTTATGACGTGCTCGATCCCGAGTTTTGGCAGCTCGGCAAGCTGCTCCTCAGTGGGTTGGCCTGACGTGGTGACGCGGCTGTCGAGGCGTCGCCAGTTATAGATATCGGTAGGATCGGACATGCCAGCACCTCTGTTTAAAGGGTGCCCAGGCGAGCGGCGGCCTCATTCGCGCTCCACGGTGGTGCTCCACCTTTCTCGCCAGTCACGCGAACGAGCCCGGTATACCGCATTACCGCCATGCCGCCAAGTCTGCTGATTGCGGGAACGGCCGCTTCGAAGCCTGCTGGGCCTTGCCCTTAAGCGACGGGTATTGGTCGAAAGACACCGCCACACCACCCTGTCCTACACCCTATCACCCATGCCACATCCTGCCGTACCAGTGCTCCCGAGCGCAGCGATGACCGAGGCTCTTTCTTATTGCTGCAGATCCGGCGCCCCCTGGAACGACAGCCGATAGTTGCGGGGACATGCGGTCCAGCCTCCCCCAAAAGCGGATTTATTTATCCACCCCGTAACCTTCGTAACCTTCGGCCCCGCCCATCGATAGCGCGCCGTCTTTTCATTGCCGGCCAAGGCATCTGCCGTACGCGATTGCGCGGGCAACCGCACCTCGTCTATGCGCGTTCACAACAAGAGGAGAAGGCGGATGTCGGAATTGGTGCTGGGCAAGATTGAAGAGGGCGTGGCGGTCATCACGCTGAACCGGCCCGAGGCCGGCAACGCCATGAACATGGCGCTGGGCGACGCGATGGCCGAGACGGTGGAGCGGCTAGCCAATGATCCGGCGACCCGCGCCTGGCTGATCCGGGCCGAGGGCAAGAATTTCTGCGTCGGCGGCGACATCAATGATTTCGTCGGGGCGGAAAACCCTTCGGAGATGATCGGCAAGATGGCGCGCCGCCTGCACGACAGCGTCCGCATGTTGCACGATCACCGCGCGCCGGTCGTCATGGCCGTGCAGGGCGCGGCCGCCGGTGCGGGCTTCAGCATGGTGGCGGGCGCCGACATCGCGATCGCCGCCCGCTCGGCCAGCTTTCTGTGGGCCTATGCGGCGATCGGCCTGACCTGCGACGGCGGCTCGACCTGGATGCTGCCCCGCGTCGTGGGCATGCGCCGCGCGCAGGAACTCGCCTATACCGGCCGCCGCCTCAATGCCGGGGAAGCCGCCGACATCGGCCTCATCACCCGCGTGGTGGACGACGAGGCCCTGGATGCGGAAGCCATGGCGACCGCCCGCGCCATCGCGCAGGGGCCGACCGCCTCCTTCGGCGCAGTGAAGCAGCTGTTCGCCGCCAGCATGCGCAATGATTTCGAGACCCATTTGGCTGCCGAGGCCGAGGCCATCGAAGCAGCATTGGCCCGCTCGGACGGCCTGCATGCGGTCGCTGCCTTCCTCGAGCGGCGCAAGCCGGTCTTCACCGGCAACTGAAATGGCTGACGGACTTGGCCCGGTCGCGCACCGCTTCGAATCGCAGCGGCTGACCCTCAATTATCTCGACTGGGGCAATGCCGGGGCGCCGTTGCTCCTGCTGATCCACGGCGGCGAGGATCATGCGCGCAGCTGGGATTGGGTGGCGGAGGAGCTTCGGGACGATTGGCACATCGTCGCGCCCGATCTGCGCGGGCATGGCGACAGCGCCTGGTCGCCGGACGGCGTCTACACCTTGGAATATCTGGCCTGCGACCTGGCCAATCTGATCGCGCATCTGGGCGAGACCCCGGTCAGCATCGTCGCCCATAGCTTCGGCGGCGCGATCTCGCTGCGCTACACCGGCCTGTTTCCGGAGACGGTGCGTCGTCTCGTGGTGATCGAGGGCCTGGCGTCAATGAAGGACTTTCGTACGATCCACGCCCTGCCCGACGAGGACGTGATGCTGCAGTGGCGCAAGTGGATCGAGAAGCGCCGGGCGTTCAGCGCCAAGCATGCCCATTACTATCCGACGATCGAGGAAGCCCTCGCCCGCATGAAGCGCGCAACAAGCATCTGACCGACGCGCAGGCGGAGCACCTGGCCTATTGGGGCGTTCGCCGCCGCGAATCAGGGGATTATGGCTGGAAGTTCGATCCCTATATACGCGCCCACCAGCCATGGGATCCAACCGACAAGGACCGCAAGGCGATCTGGGGCGCGATCACCTGTCCCGTGTACCTGGTCCACGGCAAGGAAAGCTGGGCCAGCAACCCCGCCGAGGACGGCCGGGCCGCCATGTTCCGCGATGCGCGCGTCCGAAGCTTCGAAGGCGCCGGCCACTGGGTCCAGCATGACCGGCTGCCGGAATTTGTTGAGTCGCTCCGGGCCTTTCTTTGAGCGTCCGGCGCCGGTTCAATGCTCAGCCTTGTGCGTCGTCGCTTCGGTCTTGCCCGGCGGCGTTTGGCCATTGCGCCTGGGGATGGCGTCCGCGTTGGAAATGACCGCACCATCCGGGAGTCCCGACCGCCCCATGTCGGCCTTGCGCGCGATTTCCTGCATCTTGGCGCGGGGATTGTCGCGCGCCAGCATCGCGGCATGGATTTCGGCGCGCTGTTCCGGTGTGTCGCCAGTCTGGGTACTATCCCCCTGCCCCGCCTTGCTGTCGAGCCCCGCTGACCAGGCGAGCACCACCGACATGCGCCGGTTGCGCGGGTCATAGGGATCGGCGGCCACGAAAGGCTCGCGGTCGGCCACGCCCTCGATCCTGGCAAAACGGTTCGGCCGAACGCCGTTACGGGCGAGTTCGACACGGGTCGCTTCGGCCCGTGCGGATGATAGCAGCCAGTTGTTCATCGACCGGCCCGTGCCATAGGGCAGGCCATCGGTGTGCCCGCGAACGATCACGTCGTTGGGGACATCGGCAATGACCTTGGCAACCTGCGCGATCAGCGTCCGCGCGAGCGGCAGGAGCGTATCGGTCGCCATGGCGAACATGGCGAAGTCCGCCTCGTCGATCAGGTCGATGCGCAGCCCCTCGCGCGTCTCGGTGAACCGGATGTTGCGCCGCAAATGCCGCAGGGTCCTGTCGCGCTCCAGCTTGTCCTCGATCGTCCGCTTGAGCTGCTCGAATTTCTGGCGGTCGCGGTTCTTCATGTCCTTGCCGCCGACCTCCTTGGTGCCGGTGGCGTCACGCGGAATGGTGATGGCAAGATTGCCCTGTCCGCCGGTGGTCGGATAGTTTTCCTTGCCCATGATGCTGTCGCCGCCGAACAGCCCCGACGAACCCGCGCTGTTCTCCCTTGTCGAAACGAGCGTCGGCGTGAAATAATCGGCGAGACCCTTGCGCTGCTTTTCGGTGGTCGCGCCGAGCAGCCACATCAGCAGGAAGAATGCCATCATCGCCGTCACGAAGTCGGCATAGGCGACCTTCCATGCGCCGCCATGGTGACCGCCATGGCCCTCGACGATGATCTTCTTGACGATGATCGGCCGTGGTTCGGGCTCGTTCGCCCGCTTTTTCGCTGGTCCCGCCATGGATCAGCGCCCCCGCATGCCGTCGAACACCTCGGCAAAGGCCGGCTGGTTCGCGTGCGGCAGGTTGGAGCGCGCCGCCTCGATCACGAGCGGCTGCGGATGGCCGTGGAGCGAGGCGATGATGATCTGCTTGACGACCTGGTAGATGGCGGCGTCCGCCTCGATCACGGACCGGCAGCGATTGGCGAAGGGCGCAACCATGCCATAGGCGAGCAGCACGCCCAGGAACGTACCCACCAGCGCCGAGCCGATCATGGCGCCCAGGATCTCCGGCGGCTTGTCGATCGACCCCATGGTCTTGACCACGCCCAGCACCGCCGCGACGATACCCAGCGCGGGCAGCGCGTCGGCGAGCGTCTGGAGATTGTCGGCCGGCCGGATCGCCTCATGGTGATGGGTCTTGAGGCTGTTGTCCATGACCTCCTCCACCGCGTGCGGATCGAGCGTGCCCGATGACACCACCACCAGCCGCAGCGTGTCGCAGATCAGGTGCACGAGCGTGCTGTCCTTCACGAGGCGCGGATATTCGGCGAAGATCGACGAGGTCTTGGGATCCTCGATATGCGGCTCCAGCGCCACGGGACCCTCGACGCGCAGGGTCTTCATCAGCTTGCTGACCAGAAATATGCAATCGAGGAAATCCTGCTTCTTGAAGGCAGGCCCCTTGAACACTTTGCCCAGCCCGCCCAGCAGCGCCTTTAGCTCAGCGCCGCTGTTGCCGATGATGAGCGCGCCGACGGCGGCGCCGCCGATGATGAGCATTTCATGCGGCAGCGCATGGAGCACCGGCTCGAGATTGCCGCCGGTAAAGGCAAAGCCCCCGAAAACCATGACGATGAGGATGACGAGGCCGATAGCTGCAAACATGAATTTCCCCGCATGCCTTTGTGTAACTGGTCCAAGGTCCGCCCGTGTGACGGGTCTTCACTGCTATAGGACGGCTCTGCGAAAACAGGGTTTAGCGGCGGGGTTGCCCTGGCCCATATTATTGCTGTTTTCGGCCGGTGTGGAGGCAGAAAGCGCTATCTGATCAGATCGAACAGGGATTGCTGATTGATCTTGGCAAACGCGACCTGCGCTGCCTGCAGGGTCAGCAGCTTGGACTGGACCCGCGCGATCACGTCGGTGAGGTCGGTGTCCTCGAGGCCGGATCGGCGCTCGGTCAATTGCAGGTCGGTATCCAGCAGGCGGTTGCTTTCGTCGTCCAGGCGCTGCGAGCGCACCCCCTGCTGGGATTGGGCAACGATGACATGATCGAGCGCGGCGCGCGCCTCGGTCAAGGATGCGGTTTTCGCCGCCGAGTCGCCGGAGCGGACTGCGGTGATCGCAGCGTCCAGAACGTCATAGATGGACTTCGCGCCGCTTGCAGTAACTACCCCGTCCTCGATGCTCTGGCGTGTGCCGACCGCGTCGACGGTGAGGCCATGGCCAACCGGGATCGCAATGCCGTTGGTATCGTCGAATGTCGGGGTTCCCTGATAGTCGGTCTGGGTCATGATCGCGGTAATGGTTGCCTTGATGCCTTCCAGCTCCTGCGCCACGGCCTCTGTCCCTGGCGAGCCCGCGCTGTTCGAGTTGGAAGTGACCAGAAGTTCGGTGACGCGCGTCATCAGATTGTTCACGTCACTCAGGCTGGAAGAGGCCTGCGCCGCGCGTGACTGGGCGTATTTGAGGTTGCTCTGCCAGGAAGCGGCGAGCGACTGCTGCCGCCCGATCGCGGAAATCTGGAGCCAGTCCTGCGGATTGTCGGACGGAAACTCGAGCTTCTTGCCCGAAGAAATCTGCGACTGAAGGGTCGCGATGTCACTCGACAGGGTCTGCTGCCGGAGAATCTCGGCGCTCACCGACTGGGAGGTGATGAAGACCATGAATGTGTTCCCTTATCCTCAAAGAGCCGCAAACAGCGATTCCATTGTTTCGCGCGCAACCTGAATGATCCGCGCGCACCCCTGATAGGCCTGCTGGAGACGCAGGAGATCGGCCGCCTCGCGGTCCAGGTCGACGCCGCTCACGTCGGCACGCGCGTTTTGCGCCTGCTGGTTGCGCGCGCTGTTGGCGCTCTGTTCGGCCTTGGTTGCGTTTAGCAGGTTTGCCTGCGCGGCGATGATCGACGACCAGCCGTTTTCGATCCCGCCGGTGCTCCGGATGCTATTGATCGCAAGCAGGTTGCCATTGATCCGGCCGTCCGACGACGCAGCGGCGATATCGGCTGTATCGGTAATGAGCACCTGGATCGTCGATGCATCACCGCCGATCGAGAGCATGGGCTGTCCGGCAGCTCCCGCTGCGGTCACGCCGCCTTGATGCCAGGTATTTACGTCAGCAACATACTGGCTTGCCAGCGTGTTCAGCATGGTAATGCGATCCGCCGTGACGGTCGCGCTCTGGGCGAGACCTGCCAGGCTGCCATTCTGCGGCGTCGCGGCCGCGGCGCCTGCAAGCGTGAAGGCCAGCGTGCCATCGGCGTTGGCGCTGACCCCGAAGGCCGACGGCACGATCGTCTTGACCACGTCGGCGCCGTTATAGGTGACATTCCCAATGCCATGATCGCCGAACGAGACGGAAACATCGATCCGCTTGGAGATGTTCGACAGGGCAAGGTCGCGCTGGTCCAGCAGCTGCGCGGCATTGGACGAGCCCGGCACGGCCCGCCGCAGTCCCTCATTGGCCGTCGCCAGCTGTTTGATCGCGTCGTTGAGCGCGGCAACCTCGTTGGTGGCCGTCGACGCTATGCCTGCCTGGACATTGTTGAGGCCTTCGAGACTCTGTTTGAACCCCTGATTGATCTGCTCGAACGAAAACAGGACATTCTGCCGCAGCGTCGTGTCGGTGGGATTCGACGCCAGCCGTTCAACCGCCGAGAACATGGCGGTCAGCCGCTGACCGACCCCGAGCGATCCGTCGTCGAGCGCGTTCTGCACGTCACCCATCCATGTCGCGCGAGTATCGGCGTTCTGGAAACTGCTGTCGGCCAGACGTGCGGCAAGGTCGAGATAGGGGTCGTTGCCGCGCGATACGGCGGCGATGTCGACTCCGCCAAATGCGACACCGGGCTTGTAGAACTGGCTCGTCGTCGCCGAGCTCGGTGATTCCATGAGCACGATCGATCGCCGGTTATAGCCTTCGGTCGAAGCGTTGGCGATATTCTCCGACACAGCGCCCATCGCCGAGCGATAGGCACGGGTGCCGGACGCGCCAATCGCGAAAAGATCGGTAACGCCGCTCATTCGGACTTATCCTGACTTGCGCGATCAAGCTGCTGCAACAGCATATTGGCAATGCCCAGCCCACCCTTGTCGGCCAGCGTATCGGCGGTGCGGGCATCGGACATATCCTGAAACTGGTCGACCGCGCTCGATCCCATGATGTCGTCGCCCTGTCCCGCTTCGCGCATCGACCCGATCAGCTGGCGCACGAAGATCGCCTCGAACGCCTTGGCCGCGCGTGCGAGTTCCGCCCGCTGCGCGCTGGCCGGATTGCCCGTGGCCGGTGCCGCGCTGGACGCGATGCCAGACTGGGTAAGGCCAGACTGGGTAATGGACGTAATCGTCGTCACAAGATCTCCAGTTCCGCCTTCATCGCGCCCGCCTGCTTGAGCGCCTGAAGAATTTCGACAAGATCGGACGGACTGGCGCCGATCGCATTCACCGCCTTGACTATATCGGCCAGGGACGCCCCAGCTTTAAACAGGAACATCGGTTTCTTTTCTTCCGACACGCTGATCCGGCTCGATGGCTCGATCGCGGTCTGCCCTTGGGAGAAAGGAGCGGGCTGCACCACCTTGGGTGCCTCCTGGACCGCGACCGTCAGTTTGCCGTGCGAAACAGCGGCCGGTGCGATACGAACCGCGCCGTTGATGACGACTGTGCCGGTCCGCGCATTGACGATCACTTTCGCCGGGGCTTCTGCCGGCTTGACCTGAATATTCTCGATGAGGCCCATCATCATGATGCGGCTTTCCGCGCCGGTGGGCGCATCGATGGTGATCGACACCGCGTCCATCGCGCGGGCGCGGCGATCATTGAAGGCGAGGTTGATCGCATCCGCCACGCGCAAGGCTGTCGTCAGATCAGCTTCGGCGAGGTTGAAGGTCAGGGTGGGCGCTGTATCAAATCCGGTCGCGACAGCCAGCTCGACGGTCGCCCCGCCAGGGATTCGGCCGGCCGAGGGAATGTTGACAGACAGCTGCGAGCCGTCCGCCCCCGAGACGCCGAGGCCGCCGACCGCAAGATTGCCCTGCGCCATCGCATAGATCTGGCCGTCCGCGCCGCGCAGCGGGGTCATGACGAGCGTGCCGCCGCGCAGGGACTTTGCCTTGCCCAGTGCAGAAACCGTTATGTCGAGCCGTTGACCCGGCTTGGCGAAGGGTGGAAGGTCGGTCGTGATCAGGACCGCCGCGGCATTTTTGAGCGAGGGATTGACGCCCGGCGGCAAGGTAAGGCCGAAGCGCGAGACAATGCCCTTCACGCCCTGCGTCGAATAATCGAGGCTGTCGTCGCCGGTGCCGGCAAGGCCGACCACCACGCCATAGCCAGTGAGCTGGTTGGCGCGCAGGCCCTGAAAGGTCCCGAGATCCTTGATCCGTTCAGCATGGGCGGGCTTGGGCGCGACAAATTGTAGCGCCCCCACGATCAGGAGAGCCATGCTCCACCCCGCGATGCGGGCAACGGCATGAAAAACGGTCTGGATCATTTCACACACCCTAAAAAGGACTGACCATGGAGAAAAACCGCTGCAGCCAGCCTTGCCGGCTGGCCCGCGCGATTTCACCCTTGCCCGAATAGCTGATCTGGGCGTCGGCAACCCGGGTCGAAGGCACGCGATTGTCCGGGCCGATGTCGGCCGCACGGACGATGCCGCTAAGCTGGATATATTCATCGCCCCGATTGAGGGTCAGCTGCTTCTGGCCGCGCACCAGCATCGATCCGTTGCCGAAGACCTTTGCGACGGTGACGGTAATCTCGCCGGACAGTGCGTTGGACTGCGCCGCGTCGCCCTTGCCCTTGAAGCCTTGCGCTCCGCTCGCCGCGACGTCGCTCGGGCTGAAGAGCTTGCTCAGGAGCCCGGTGGTCGGCGGCGTCAGGCCGATATTACCGGAACGGTCGGTGTTGGCACTGTTGCTCTTGGTCGCCTGGGTGCGCTCGACCAGCGTGATGGTGAGGATGTCCCCCACGCGCGACGCCAACGAGCCGCTGGTAAGCGGCGCATAACCAGCGGCTGCCTGAAAGATTGACCCGTTCGGCACGGCGGGTTGCGCCACGTCCGGGGCATAGGTCGGCATGAAGGCGGCCGCGGTCAGCTCGCTTTTGCGCGCGCCAGCGGGACCCGCGACAATGGCGACGATGATCGCACAACCTACAGCTGAAACAGGGTATTTCATGTCAGACTATCCGATCAGATCTGCTGGTTCGCGAATTGCATCATCTCGTCGGTCGACTTGATCATCTTGCTCGCTACCTCATAGGCGCGCTGCGTTTCGATCATGTCGACCAGCTCCTCGACCGTGTTGACGTTGGATCCTTCGAGCGAGCCCTGCCGGATCGAACCGCGCCCTTCCGCGCCGGCAGCGCCGACCTGGGCGGCGCCGGAAGCGGCCGTGGCCAACAGCAGGTTATTGCCGATCGCGTTGAGCCCGGCGGGATTGACGAACCGCGCCAACTCGATCTGGCCGAGCTGGGTCGGATTGGCCTGGCCGCTCATGACCGCCGATACCGTCCCGTCCGCTCCGATCGTGATCGACTGGGCGCCCTCGGGTACCTGGATCTGCGGCACGACGGGAAGGCCGTCACCGGTGACGAGCGTGCCCTCCGCCGACATGTTGAAATTGCCCGCCCGGGTATAGGCGATCGTGCCATCGGCCTGCTGCACCTGAAAAAAGCCCGAGCCCTCAATCGCGAGGTCGAGCGAATTTCCCGTGGTGTTCAGCGTGCCCTGCGTGTCGACCCGCGCTGTTCCGGCCAACTGGACACCGGACCCGAGATTAAGGCCCACGGCATATTTATTCTCGCTGTCCGACTGGGTGCCGGCCGCGACGATCTGCTGATAGGCGAGCGTCTCGAAATTGGCCCGATCCTTCTTGAACCCGGTCGTGTTCACGTTCGCCAGATTATTGGCGATGACCCGCATCTTGAGGTCCTGCGCGTCGAGCCCTGTGCGGGCGACTTGAAGTGCGCTGGTGCTCATGTCTTAGTCCTTCCCTATGATCTGTCTCAATTGTCCAGCCGCATCAGGCTGGCACCACTGTTGTCGATATCCTTGGCCGTCTCGACCAACTTGATCTGGCCTTGCCATGCGCGGCTCGCCTCGATCATCTGGACGAGCGTGGCGGTGGCGTTGACGTTGGAACTTTCGATGGCGCCCGAGGTGACCTGCGCGAGCGGATCCTGCGGCAGCGTGCCGCCGTTCGTTTCCCGGAATAGATTGTCTGTACCCTTGAGCACCGACGAACCCTTGGGACTCACCACCTTCAACACGTCGATCTGCTGCGGCTGATCGATCTGGCCGCCCTGCGGCACGATCCAGATGGCGCCGTTCTTGTCGATCTTGATGCTGTCGGCGGGCGGCAGCGTAATCGGCCCGCCCTCACCCAGCACCGGATGCCCATCGCCAGTCGTGAGCAGTCCGCTATCCGAAAGCACGAGATCGCCGCGCCTTGTATAGCTCTCGCTGCCGTCGTTCGCCTGGACCGCGAGCATCCCGTCGCCGCCGATCGCGACATCGAGCGGGTTGCCGGTCTGCGTTACAGAGCCGGCCTTCATGTCGGCGGCGACAACCTGGTCGACCTGCTCCGCCCGCGACTTGAACGTCTGCCCGTCGATCCAGCGGGCCGAAGCATTCATGATCTCCGCGCGAAAGCCCGTCGTGCCGACGTTCGCGAGATTGTTCGCGATCACCGTCTGCCGGGCCATGGCGCCGCGAAGCCCGGTGCGGGCAATATCGACCAGCTTGTCCATCGATCAGTTCTTCCCTGTTTTCTGCGGCAGCATCAGGTGCGCAGATTCACCATCGTCTGGGTGATCGCGGACGAGGCTTCGATCGCCTTGGCGCTGGCCTGGAAATTGCGCTGCGCCGAGATGAGGGCCACAAGCTCCTCGGTGATGTCGACGTTGGCGCGTTCTAGTGCGCCCGAGCGAACCGCGCCGAACAGGCCGTTATTGCCAGCGCCATAGGTCGGCGTACCGCTCGCCAGGGTCGAGTTCCAATGCGCGTCGCCGACCTGACGCAAGCCTTCCTGGCTGGGGAAGATCGCCATGCCCACCGCGCCGAGATTCTGGGTCGTACCATCCGCGAAGGTCGCGCTGACGACGCCGCTCACCGATACTGCGACACTGGATAGCTGGACGACGTTGCCCCCCGCATCGGTGTAATTTGTGGGGATCACGAGATCAGTGAGGTCGGAAGCCGCCGTGCCGGTGGGGACGCCGGCGGCGTCAACCGGCAGAACCTGTACCCGGGCCCCGGTCGTGTCGGTCACGAAGCGATTCTCGTCCACGCCGAACGCACCGTTGCGGGTGTAGCTGACCTGGCTTGCCGGGGGGGGCGATTTCACCGTGAAGAAGCCTTCGCCGGTAATCGCGAGATCGAGCGTCTTGTCCGTCGTTTCCAGGGTACCCTGGGTGAACTGCTGCTTTGATCCCAGCAGCCGTACGCCCTGGCCCTGGCCGTCCGACGCGCCGACGAAGATGTCACCAAAATTGGCGCGGCTCTTCTTGAAAGCGGTCGAGGCCACGTTGGCCACGTTATTGGAAATCGTCGCCAGATCGGCCTGGGCGGCCTTGAGCCCGGAAAGGGAGATGTAGAAGGACATTGGACAAACTCCTGTAGGGAAATTGACTAGCTGAGGCTGAGAGCATCGGCGGCGGTGAAGCTGCCGAGGGTGGTGATGAGCTTGGCGTCGGCACCGCTCGCGGGAGACTGGACCGCCGCAATGGTGGCCCAGCTCGCGGTCTGGCTGGGGCTGGCGCCGCGGACACTCATGGTAAGAGCGCCGGCCTGAACTTGATTCCCATCCGCGTCGCGGCCGTCCCAGTAGAACGGCACGTCGCCCGCTTTGCGCGCGCCGAGATCGAGGGTCTTGACGATCCCTCCCGCACTGTCGACCAAGTCGATGGAGACATCGTCGCTGTCGGCGGGCAGGGTCAGCTGGCCCGCATAGTCGCCGCCCACGTTGGGCGCGACCGCGCTACTCTTGACCAGCATGGACTTGCCAATCCAGCTCGCCGCATCCGACAGGCGGGCGCCATTCAGCGAACTTGCGATCGAGTTGAGCGTCGTATTCGCCTCGGTCTGGCCGGCAAGCTGCGAGAATTGCGCCATCTGGGCGACCATCTGGCTATTGTCCATCGGCGCGAACGGGTCCTGATATTTCAGCTGCGCCGTCATCAGCTGAAGGTAACTGTTCTGATCCAGCGTCGACTGACCGGTAATCTTGCCATTGTTGACATTGAGGTTGCGGTTGATCGTCGCGGTCGAGCTATCGACCATCCAGGGACTTACTGTCGTCATTTGCCGAGCCTTATTGTTTCGAGCATCAGGGATTTCGCGGTCTGGAGAACCTGCACATTGTTCTGGTACATGCGCGAGGCCTCGACCATGTCGACAAGCTCGGCGCTGGAATCGACACCCGCTTCCCAGACATCGCCGTTGGCGTCAGCCAATGGATGACCCGGATCGTGGCGCTTGGTGGCGGGCGTGTCGGATGTGACGATGCGATCCACCGACACCGTCGAGACGCCCGGTCCCTCCGTCACCGGCTTGAACACCGGACGGATCGCCCGGTAGGCGGCCTTTTCGCTGCCGGAGATCGTGCCCGCATTGGCCATGTTCGATGCCGTCGCATTCAGTCGGACCAGCTGCGCCGACATGGCGCGACCGGCGATGTCGAAAACGTTCATGGGCTTTTCCATGCTCATTCTCCCCTCAATGCCCGCGTGATGGTGTTGAGCCGCCCTTCGAGGAAGGACAGTGTCGTGCGGTACTTCACCGCATTCTCCGCAAAGAGCGTCTGCTCGGTCGACATCTCAACCGTGTTGCCATCGGCTGAGGGCTGCAACGGCACACGGTAGCCCATCGCCTTTTCGAGCGCGCCGGCGACCGTGCCCTGGTCCTTGGAGGCTTCTTTCAAAGCCTTGTCGAAATCAATGTCCTGCGCCTTGTAACCGGGCGTGGACGCGTTCGCGATGTTGGAGGCAATCAGGGTCAGTCGCTGCGAACGCAGCGCCAATGCCTTGCCATGGATGCCGAACAGCTGATCTTCGATCGCCATTTAATTCACAGCCTCACTAAAGGTCCCCGCGCCGCTGCCGTTCTGATCCGTGAAAGACTGCCCGATGCGCACGCACCAGGTAGTTCAGCAAGTCCCGTGCCAATTGCGGTTTTCCGCGGATTTCATGGGATACAGGCACATGTTTCCGCTTCCGTGGGCCAGACGGGCGGCAACGCCGGCAATGTTTTGCCGGTGGGCGGCATTTTTTTGCCGTTCGCTCCGGCAAAGCCAGGTTTTGGCCCAGAAACAGGGGAAAGACCCATGCCGGGCCTTGCACATCTTATCGACCCATTGCCGCTTTTCGGTGTCGTGGCAGGTGCGCTGGCGATCGCCACCGTCCAGATCGGCAAGACGGCGGTTGGTCCAGCCTTTTCCGCCCTTTCGCGCCTCTTCCGCGCCGATCCGGACAATGACCGCAACTTTGCCCGCGCCGCATTGAACGCTGTCGACCGCATCGCGGAATTGCAGGGCCTGCCCCGGACCGACCAGGTCAAGGCACGCCCCGGATTTCTGGCCGAGGCAGTGCGCCGTCTGGCCGATTGCGCGGATGTCGACCGTTTTGCCCTGTGGGCCGGACAGGCGATTGCCGATCGCGCCGACCGGCATGCCCGCGTCGTCGGCTTCTGGGACGCGGTTGCCGACGCTGCTCCCGCCATGGGCATGGCGGGCACCATCCTGGGCCTGGTCAGCATGTTCGCCAGCATGGACGATCCAGCGACCATCGGCCCCGCCATGGCGATCGCCCTGCTGGCGACGTTCCACGGCATGGTGATCGCCAACATGATCGCGGGGCCGATCGCGCGGCGCCTCGAACGGCTGAGCGCGCTGGAGATCGCCTGGCAGCGCGAACTTGCCGAGCGGCTGGTCGCCATCGGCCGCCGCGAGACCGCGCCGCCCATAGCTTCACCCGCACACTCGCGCAAATCCGCGCTGCGCGAGGTGGCATGAGCCGGGCGCAACGATCGCGCTGGGCACTGAGTTTCGCGGATCTGTGCCTGTTGCTGCTGGGCTTTTTCGTCCTGCTGCAAGCCCATCGCCAGACCGGAGGGGAGCCTGCCCTGGCTGGCATCAACGCCTATTTTGGAAGCGGTGGCCGCCAGTCCCGCATCGATGCGGACATCCCCGCCACCGAGTTGTTCGTGCCCGAACAAGCGATGCTGACGACGGCTGGCCGCGCCCGGATCATCGCCATTGCCCGTGAAGCCCGCATATCGGGCAGCGCGATCCACATTTCGTCACGCGGCACGGACGCCGGAACTGCGCGCTTCGACGGTTGGGATCTGGCATCCGCGCGAGTGGGCGCGGTCGCACGCGGCTTTGCGCAGGCGGAGCTTCAGCCGGACCGGATCAGGATCGCCGGGCCCGACAGCGACTTTGCCGAGGGTAGAAGCGCGCAAACCCTCATGATCCGGCTGGAGCACCCCTCACCCTGACGCCGCCAATGCTGGCACGTTCCTTGCTTAAGGGAGGCATTATGAGCAGGAAACCCATCATGCGGAAATTTCTCGTCACCTGGACGCTGTTTGTCGTCGGCCATTTTCTGATCGGCTTCGCCGCGAGCCCCGCCTCGGCGCAAGGTTTTGAAAATCTCGACCGTATCGACAATCTCGTCGCCACAGCCGTCGACGCCAATATCGGCCAGCCCGGCGGTGCGATTGCGCCCGTGGACCGGCGCCTGCACCTGGCGGCCTGCCCGCAATTGCCTGCGATCGAGGGACCCGTCTTCGGCGCCGCAATCGTGCGCTGCGACCGGCTGGGCTGGCGCATTCGCGTTCCCCTGTCGACGACCGCCGCGCAGGCCTATAGCCACCCGCAGCAGCGCGTGATCCTGATCAAGAAGGGTGATCCGGTGCAGCTTGTTGCCGGCGATGCGACATTTACCGTCGCAAAATCGATGATAGCGGACGAGGACGGCGCCGTCGGCGACATGATCCGGGTCCGCGAAGACAAGAATTCAGCCCCTGTTTCCGGCCGTGTCGAGCCAAATGGCGTCGTCCGGATTCCTGGCATTTAATCTTTTCTGAACCTTGCCGTATATAGGGTACCGGCAGATGATGAGGTTGGAGCAATGATCAAGCCCGTTGGACAGGCAATGAGCGCCGCGATTGAGGCGGTAAAGCTGCGCGAAACCGCGCAGACACGCACAACCGCGCCCGTCGCCCCGCCGACTTCGGCCATCGCGGAGGAAACTATGACGAGCCCTGCCGCACGGCTGGCGGCCCAGGGCGCGCCGGTCGACCTCGACAAGATCGCACGCATCAAGGCCGCCATCGCTTCGGGCAATTATCCGGTCGATCCGGAGAAAATCGCCGACAGCATGATCGCGCTCGACCTACCCCAAGTACACCATTGAAATGAGTGAAGCGGCTCTCGATACGCTGGATCGCGTTGCGACGGAGTTGCGCGCCGCGATGGAAAGTGGCGAGACCGACCGCATCACCGATGCCGTAACCGCCTTTGCGCCCGCCCTTGAGGCCGTGCGCGGGATCGGAGTGTGGCATGTCAACGACCAGTTCAAGGCACGCATCGCCGCGCTTCGTACCCGTTTCGAGAGCCATCACATGCTGGCGCGGCTGCTGGGCGACCTGACCACGCAGCGCCTCGACCTGCTGGCCGGCGCGGCGGCAAGCCCGGCCGCGCCCCTCGTCTACCGACGCAGGGCCTAAGCTCCCTCTCCTGTCATCCCCGCGAAAACGGGGGATCCAGAATCGCGTACCTCCCTGAATTGCCGCCTTCGCGGGCATGACAATGGGAGTCATTCTGGCACGGTTCTTGCTTAATTTACTCTAAGCAAGACAGGGGACGCGTCACAATGGTCGGTTTTGGTGCTATCAACACGGCGGATGTGCCGGCGGGCGGGCGGGTCGCGAATGCGATCGCCAGCGCCAGCCGCACCACCGGTGTCGATTTTGCCTATCTGATGGGGCAGGCGCAGATCGAAAGCAGCATGGACCCCAACGCCCGGTCGCGGTCGTCCAGCGCCACGGGTCTCTTCCAGTTCCTCGACCAGAGCTGGCTGGCGGTCGTCAGCAATCATGGCGCCGAGCACGGCCTGGGCTGGGCGGCGGGCGCCATCCGGCGCGGATCCAACGGCCGCTACTTCATCGCTGATCCCAACACGCGCCAGCAGGTCATGGACCTGCGCAAGCACCCCGAGACCGCTTCGGTCATGGCGGCCGAGTTCGCCTCGGACAATCGCGACTATCTCGAGCAGCAGCTTGGCCGACCGGCCGAATCCGCCGACCTCTATCTCGCGCATTTTCTGGGCGCAGGCGGCGCCGCGAAATTCCTCGCCGCCGCCGACGCCAATCCCGACGAGTCCGGCGCGGCGTTGTTTCCCGCCGCCGCACGGTCCAACCGCTCGATATTCTTCGATCGCCAGGGCAATGCGCGAAGCCTTGCCGACATCCGCGCGAGTTTTGCCCGCAAGCTTGATGCGGGCGCCCGCAATGCCGGGCTCGATACGCAATATGCCGACGATGACAACGGCTATTCCATGCCCGCTGGCTCCGCCCAGGTGCAGCCGGCCGACTATGTCCGCATCGAACAGGCCCGCCTCGCCCAGAGCCAGACGCTGAGCGAGGCCACCGACTATCCGGAATTCCAGCCGCAGGCAGCCACCGCCCGCCTTGCCTATCTCATGCTCGCAACCTTTGGACGCTAAGCCAACATGACACGCACCCAGCTCAACGGTAAAATCTGGCTCTCCGCCGCCAAGGGCGCCATCCTGCCGCTCGCGACGCTCATGCTCGTCATGTTCATGGTCGTGCCGATCCCGGCGCTGGTGCTCGACATCGGCTTCATCGCCAACATCATGATCAGCCTCGCGGTGCTGATGATCGCGCTCAATGTTACCAAGCCGCTGGACTTCTCCAGCTTTCCGACGGTCCTCTTGTTCACGACATTGATGCGCCTCGCGCTCAATGTCGCCTCCACTCGCGTGGTGCTGGTCGACGGCCATACCGGCCCTGAAGCGGCGGGCCATGTGATCGAATCGTTCGGCAGCTTCCTGATCGGCGGGGACTATATCGTCGGCATCTTCGTCTTTGCGATCCTGATGATCATCAACCTCGTGGTGATCACCAAGGGCGCGGGCCGCGTGTCCGAAGTGTCGGCACGCTTCACCCTGGACGCCTTGCCGGGCAAGCAGATGGCGATCGACGCCGACCTCAACGCCGGCTTGCTGACCGCCGAAGAAGCCAAGGCACGGCGGCAGGAAGTCGCGACCGAAGCCGACTTCTACGGGTCGATGGACGGCGCCTCGAAGTTCGTGAAGGGCGATGCGGTCGCGGGCATCCTCATCCTCGTCATCAACATCATCGGCGGTATCATTCTCGGCGTGGTCAGCCACGGCCTCGACGTCGGCGAGGCAGCGCACACCTATGTGCTGCTGGCCATCGGCGACGCGTTGGTGGCGCAGGTGCCCGCCCTCCTCCTCTCGATCGCCGCGGCATCCATCGTCACCCGCGTCAATTCCGAACTCGACCTGTCGGGCCAGATTTCATCGCAGTTCGGCGTCGGCAAGGCATGGGTCCCGGTCGCGGGCATCCTCGGCTTTCTCGGCATCCTGCCCGGTATGCCGCATCTGATAATCCTGCCGGCGGCGGGGCTGGCCGGATTCATCGCTTGGAAATTGCGCAACAGCGCCAACAAGGCAGCAAACGCCCCGGTCGAACTGCCAGCGCCCGAAAACCTCTCCCATATCGAATGGGGCGATGTGTCCGATTCGGCGATCCTCGGGCTGGAGATCGGCTATGGCCTGATCGGCCTGGTCGACGAACGCAAGGATGCGCCGCTAATGGGCCGCATCACCGGCATCCGCCGTCAGCTCTCACGCGAGCTCGGCTTTGTCGTGCCGATGATCCGGGTGAAGGACAATCTGGCGCTCGGCCCCAACAGCTATCGCATCACCATCGCGGGCGTCATCGTCGGCGAGGACGAGGTCTGGCCGGAGGATCTGCTCGCGCTCGACAGCGGCGCGCTCGAAGGCACGGTCAGCGGCCGCGCCGCCAAGGATCCGACCTTTGGCCTCGACGCGGTCTGGATCAGCCCGGACAAGCGGAGCGAAGCCGTGGTCGCGGGTTACACGGTCGTCGACCCGTCGACCGTCATCGCCACCCACCTCAACCATATGATCGCGCACAATGCGGCCGAAATGTTCGGCATGGACGAAACGCGCAAGCTGCTCGACACGCTCAAGGAAGCCGCGCCGCAGCTGGTCGAGGGCCTGACCCCCAACCCGTTGAACCTGGCCCAGATTTCCGCGTTGTGCCGCGCACTCCTGTCCGAAGGCGTGCCGCTCAAGGACTTCCGCCGCATTGCCGAGGCCATGGTGGACGCGGCACGGCCCGACATGAACCCCGAACAGCTAGTCGAGGCGGTGCGGCAACGGATCGGATCGCTCATCATCCAGACCCTGGTGCCCGTACGGATGCCGCTGCCGGTCATCACCCTCGACGGCGAACTCGAAGGCTTGCTGGCGCAGGCGATGCGTGTCGCCGGCGATGCCAAGCACCCGATCGAGCCGGCGCTATCCGCGCGCATCGTCGAGCATGTGACCCAGGCCGCGCGGCCGCTGATGGCCGAAGCACGCATGTTTGCGATCGTCACCTCGCCGCTGGCCCGCCGCGCATTGAGTCGCCTGTTCAAGCCGCATCTGCCGGAAACGCCCGTCCTCTCCTTCCTGGAAATCCCCGATGGCAAGCCCGTCGAGGTCGCCGCCGTCGTCGGCAGCGACCAGCGCATCAACCGCGAAAGAATTGCGGCGGGCGCCAATACTGAAAAGCTTGGTTAATCCTTTTGCGATAGGCAGTTACGCATGCGCAACCTTGCCATGGAACAGCCCGGCTTGACCTACGGGCGAACCGCTACAGGTCCGAAACCGGATCAGTTGGCCCGACAATATATGCCGTTGGTCCGCAAGATCGCCTGGCATGTGCACGGCCGGGTCTCAACCGCCATCGATATCGAGGATCTGCTGCAGATCGGCATGGTGGCGCTGGTCGAGGCGGCCAATGCCTTCGAGGATCGCGGCCACGGGTTTGCGACCTATGCCCAGATGCGCGTGCGCGGCGCGATGATCGACAGTCTGCGCCGCCATGCCACCATCTGCCGCTCGGCCATGGCCCGGCGCAAGACGATCAACGCCGCGCGCGAACGCATTCAGCAGCGGACCGGCCGCGCGCCCACCGAAGCCGAAGTCGCCGCCGACCTGGAACTCGATGCCGCCGCCTATCGCGAACTGGTGGACGGCACTGAAATCGTCCAGCACCAGAGCATCGAGGAAGTCTATTCGGACCAGTCGATGTGGTTCGCCGACGTCGAGGATCGGGCCGACGACATATTGGAGCGCGAATCGCTCAAGAAGGCCGTCGCCGCCTGCATCGCCGATCTGCCGCAGCGCGAAGGCATGGTCCTCCAACTCTATTTCGTGGAGGAAATGAACCTCGACGAAATCGGTGCGACGCTCGACATCGGCGCCGCGCGCGTGTGCCAGATCAAGAAGGCCGCGCTCGACAAGTTACGGGCTCGCCTAGTGGAGTGGGCATAGGACGCAGGTTCAGCTCAGGGAGCAGTTAATGGGGCCCTTACCAACACTCTCATAACTAATTGACTAGTCTTGCAATTTCCGACAGAATTCTCCTCAGGAGGGGCGCTCGACCTCATAGGGACGATCATAAGCTGGGACCCCGCTGCGACTCGAATATTCGGCCAATCCGCCGGTCAGCCTATTCGCACCGGTTCGAAATGCTGGCCGGCAAGACCCGGAGGCTGACTTTGATGACTTATCCCGATGCTGCCGACACCCGCTCCATCCTGGTGGTGGAGGATGAAGTCCTCGTTGGGCTCGGACTGACCTCAATGCTGGAAATAGCGGGTTTCGAGGTGATTGGCCCGGCTGGGAATGTGAGTGCCGCCATGGACCTGCTAGATCGCCATCCGTGTGCGCTCGCCATTATCGACGTCAATCTCGGGTCCGGGCAAACATCGGAGACGCTCGCGGAACGGCTGAAGGACGAGGGAATCCCGTTTTTCGTGACATCGGGATATGCGCCCGAGCACAGGGCCGGGATTTTCAACGAGGTCCCCAGTTTTCCCAAGCCGGTCGGCGCGCGCACGATCGTGGCCGCTGTGCAGGCGGCGCTGGGATAATCCCCGCCCCTTGCTTTTCACAAGCTCCCCGCCTATAGGCGCGCCTCGCTCGTCATGGTCATCCCTGGAGGCGTGACGGCGCGAATACACTGAACAGCTATTGGAGACAGTCATGAGCGAAGCTCTTACCCTGTCGGCCGAGGCACGCGATCGGGCAGGCAAGGGAGCCTCCCGTGCTCTTCGCCGCGAAGGCCGCGTACCCGCCGTCATTTACGGAAACAATGAAGATCCCCAGATTGTGCATGTCGAGGAAAAGCTCCTCAACAAACTGCTGGGCACCGGCCATTTCTTCAACTCGGTCGTCATGGTCGAGGTCGGCGGCAAGCAGGTCCGCACCCTGCCCAAGGACGTCGCCTTTCATCCCGTGACCGAGCGCCCGCTCCACGCCGATTTCCTGCGCGTGTCGGAACATGCCAGCGTGCATGTCAACGTGCCGGTGGTCTTCGCCAATGAGGAATTGTCCCCCGGCATCAAGCGCGGCGGCGTGCTCAACGTCGTGCAGCACGAGCTGGAGCTGATCTGCGACGCGGCGGAAATCCCGGACGACGTGACGATCGACCTCAGCGGTTATGACGTCGGCGCGACCATCCATCTCAAGGACATCACCCTGCCCCAGGGCGCGAAGTCGGCGATCGAGGATCCCGATCTCACGATCGCGACCATCATCGCATCGACCGCGCTCAAGAGCCAGGAAGGCGACACCGCCACGGAAGGCGAAGGGGCGTAACCCCCGAGCGATAACAGGGGGAGCGCATGCAACTCTGGGTTGGCCTCGGCAATCCCGGCCCGTCCTATGCGCTCCACCGGCACAATGTCGGCTTCATGGCGATCGACCTGATCGCCGAGATGTACGGCTTTGGCCCGTGGAAAAAGCAGTTTCAGGGCTGGGCCGCCGAAGGGCGTCTTGGCCCTGAAAAGATTCTGCTGCTCAAGCCCGCGACCTTCATGAACGAAAGCGGCCGCTGCGTGGGGGAGGCGATGCGCTTCTTCAAGCTGGAGCCGCAGGACGTCACCGCCTTCCACGACGAGCTGGACCTCGCTCCCATGAAGGTGAAGGTCAAGCGCGGCGGCGGCACCGCGGGCCATAATGGCCTGCGGTCGATGGACGCGCATATCGGCCCCGAGTTCCGCCGGGTGCGCATCGGCATCGGCCATCCCGGCCACAAGGACAGGGTGACCGGCCATGTGCTGGGCAATTACCACAAGAGCGAGTTCGACGCCCTGACTGACATGCTGGGCGCCATCGGCGCGGAGGCGGAATGGCTGGCGAAGGACGACGATGTGCGGTTCATGAACGACGTGGCGATGCGGCTCGCACAATAGATCAGGGATAAGACTATGGGTTTCAAATGCGGGATCGTCGGGCTGCCCAATGTGGGCAAGTCCACCCTTTTCAATGCGCTGACCGAGACGCAGGCGGCGCAGGCAGCCAATTATCCCTTCTGCACGATCGAGCCCAATGTCGGCAATGTCGCGGTGCCCGACGCGCGGCTGGATACGCTCGCAAAGATCGCCGGGAGCCAGAAGATCATCCCCACCCAGCTCGCCTTTGTCGACATTGCCGGCCTGGTGCGCGGCGCATCCAAGGGCGAGGGGCTGGGCAACCAGTTTCTCGGCAATATCCGCGAGGTGGACGCAATCGTTCATGTCCTGCGTTGCTTCGAGAATGACGACATCCAGCATGTCGACAACAAGATCGATCCCATTGCCGATGCGGAAACGGTCGAGACCGAACTGATGCTCGCCGACCTGGAGAGCCTCGAAAAGCGGGTGCCCGCCGCGCAGAAGAAGGCGGCGCAGGGCGACAAGGAAAGCAAGATCGCCGCGTCGGTGCTGGGCCAGGCGCTCGAGCTGCTCCGCGAAGGCAGGCCCGCCCGCCTCACCGTGCCGGCGGATGCGGAAGAGGCCCGCGTCCTCAAACAGGCGCAACTCCTCACCGGCAAGCCGGTCCTCTATGTCTGCAATGTCGAGGAAGAGTGCGCCGCGACCGGCAACGCCTTCTCCGCGCGGGTGTTCGAAAAGGCGGCGGCCGAAGGGGCGCAGGCGGTGGTGGTGTCGGCCGCGATCGAATCCGACCTTGTCAGCATGGACATGGCCGAGCGCGTCGAGTTCCTCGAGGAAATGGGCCTGCATGAAACCGGCCTCACCCGGGTGATCCGCGCCGGCTACGAGCTGCTCCACCTCATCACCTTCTTCACCGTGGGCCCCAAGGAAGCGCGCGCCTGGACCGTGCACAAGGGCGCCCATGCGCCCGAGGCCGCGGGCGAGATCCACAGCGATTTCGAAAAAGGCTTCATCCGCGCCGAAACCGTCGCCTATGACGATTTCGTGTCACTGGGCGGCGAGGCCAAGGCGCGCGAGGCCGGCAAGCTGCGCGCCGAGGGCAAGGCCTATGCCGTGCAAGATGGGGACGTGATGCACTTCCTCCACAACTAGAACAGCGAATAATACAGGGATGAAGCGCCCATGAGCATGACGTCTCCATCCAATCCAGCCGCCGGCGTCTCCGCCATCGGCCCCGTCGCTCACCTGCGCTGGTTCGTGTTCGCGCTGTTCTTCATCTTCGGTGGCATCACCAGCCTCAACGATGTGCTGATCCCGAAGCTGAAGCATCTCTTCACGCTCAGCTACGGCGAGGCGATGCTTATTCAGTCCGCCTTCTTTCTGGCCTATCTACTGATCTCCATGCCTGCCGCCATGCTCGTGCAGCGGCTCGGCTACATGCGCAGCGCCGTCGTGGGCCTGCTGACGATGACGGCGGGTTGCCTGCTGTTTCTGCCCGCCTCCACCTCGGGCCTGTTCGTCACCTTTCTAGGCGCGCTGTTCGTGCTCGCGTCGGGCATCACCATCATTCAGGTCGTTGCCAATCCCCTGATCTCCGCACTGGGCGAGCCGGCGACAGCGCACAGCCGCCTGACATTCGCGCAGGCGTTCAACTCCCTGGGCACTACGCTCTTCCCCTATGTCGGCGCGATACTGATCCTCGCCACGCTCGCAACCGTCAACGAGACGGGCCTGACCGGCGAGGCGCTGGCGGCATTACGCGCGCAGGAAGCACGCGTGATCGATCACACCTATGTCGGGATTGCCGCCGCCCTTGGCCTGTTGGCGGCGGTAGTCTGGCTCTTCCGCAACCGCCTTGCCGAAACGCGGCGTCCCGTGACGAACCCGCTCGCCTCGTTCGCGCTTCTCGCCCGGCCCCGCTTTGCCTTTGGCGCGCTTGGCATCTTCCTCTATGTGGGAGCGGAGGTGTCCATCGGTTCGCTCCTTACCAATTATCTGATGCAGGCCGACACGCTGGCGCTGCCGGCTCAGGCTGCCGGAGAGCGGCTTGCCTTCTATTGGGGTGGCGCGATGGTCGGCCGCTTCGTCGGCGCCTGGCTCCTGCGCCGCTTTCGCCCCGCCAATGTCCTGTTGACCGTGGCTGGCTCGGCGATCGGCCTCATCGCCATTTCCGCACTCAGCACGGGGCTGGTTTCCGGTACGACATTGATCATGGTGGGTCTGGCGAACTCGATCATGTTTCCCACGATCTTCAGCCTCGCCAGCGAAGGCCTCGGCCACCGTGCGGCGGAAGGATCCGGCATCATCTGCATGGCGATCGTCGGAGGCGCGATCATACCGCCCCTTACCGGCCTGGCAGCGGACCTGACGACGCTGCGCGGGGCGACCATCGTGCCCCTGTTATGCTATGCCGGCATCATGGCGTTCGCGCGCTATTGCCGCGTCCATGTCCTGCTGCCGGAGCGAACTGAAAGCAGCAACGCGCCCGCAACCGAGCTGGCCTGAGCCTCCCCCATCCGGGTTTTGAGATCATGAGCAAGCTGTCTGGAGGGCTGCGAAATGATGAAGATTAGCATGCTGGGTGCCGCGATCGCCCTCGCTCTCCCAGGCACCGCCCCGGCGCAGGCGCCTCAGGATCATGACGACATGGCGATGCCAGACCATGGTGATGCTATGGTCGGGGCATTGCCCAGTCCAACTGCGGGCTCGGGCACCGCCCGCCTTCCCGGCGATGAGGCGGCAATGGACGGCCTGCACCTCATGACGGGCGACTGGATGCTGATGGTTCATGGCTGGATGCAGGGAAACTACACCGACCATAGCGGCCCGCGCGGCGATGACTTCGTCTATTCCACCTCCATGGCGATGCTGTCGGCGGAAAAGGATTTCGGCGGCGCGCGCCTTGCCCTCAAGTCCATGCTCAGCCTCGAGCCCACCTTACCCGCGCGCGGCTATCCCAATCTGTTCGCCACCGGGAGACGGCGGGCGGCAATCCGCTGGTCGACCGCCAGCATCCCCACGACCTGTTCATGGAACTGGCGGGGCGCCTCGACGTGGACATGGCGCCGGGCACCAGCGTCTTCCTCTATGGCGGGCCGGTGGGTGAGCCGGCGCTCGGTCCCAGTGCCTTCATGCATCGGGGCAGCGCGCGCTATAATCCCGAGCCGCCGATCACCCATCACTGGTTCGACAGCACCCACATCACCTATGGCGTGGTGACGGTGGGCCTGTCCTCGGCACATTGGCAGGTCGAGGGCGTCGGCCTTTCGCGGGCGAGAGCCGGATGAGGATCGCTGGGATATCGAGACACCCAAGCTTGACAGCTGGTCGGCGCGATTGAGCTGGAACCCGACGCCGAACTGGTCGGCGCAGGTCAGCCATGGCTTCCTCAAGCAGCCCGAGGCGCTGCATCCCGGCGAGAATGAGCATCGCACCACGGCCAGTGTCCATTATGCCGGTGGCGGACTGTCCGGCATGGCTGCCTTCTCCGCCAAGAACCGCGATCCGGGCGAGACGTTGACCGTATGGCTCGCCGAGGCCAATTGGGACCTGACGGAGCATCACGGCCTGTTCGGCCGCGTCGAGAATGTCGCCAATGACGAACTGTTCCCCGACCATGCCGATCTGCTGCACGACCAGCGCTTCCGGGTGACCAAAGCGCAGGTGGGCTATGCATGGCGCACACTCCTCTTCGGTCCTTTCCAACTCGCAGTCGGCGGTTCGGTCAATGCCTATGGCAAGCCAGCGGCGCTCGATGCGGCCTATGGGCGCAATCCATGGGGCTATACGCTCTTTGCAAGAGTGTCGCTCGGAGACTAGGTGTCCCTTGCTTGTCATGTGCGCACTCTAAGGGGAACGGCATGCTCACCCGTCGGCAGTTCGTCTCGTCCGCCGCTATTGGCCCCCTTGCCCTGATCGGCGCGCCCGCGATCCTGCGCGCGCAGGGCCTGTTGCACGCCTATCCCTTCACCCTTGGGGTGACCTCGGGCGATCCCGCGCCGGACGGCTTCGTCCTGTGGACACGCCTCGCCCCGGTGCCGACGGACCGGCATGGCGGGATGCCGATGGTACCCATGCCGGTGCAGTGGGAAGTGGCCATGGACGAGCATTTCGCCACCATCGCCGCCGCTGGCGAGGCTATCGCCCGGCCCGAACTCGGCCATTCGGTGCATGTCGAGGTGGGCGGCCTCCTGCCCGATCGCCCCTATTGGTACCGCTTCACGCTGGGCGGCGATCGATCGCCGCAGGGCCGGGCGCGCACCCTTCCCCTACCCGGCAGCAGCCCGCAATCGCTGCGCTTTGGCGTGTGCGGCTGCCAGAATTACGAGGACGGCCATTATACCGCCCTGCGCCATCTGGCAGCGGAAGATCTCGCCTTCGTTTATCATTATGGCGACTTCATCTATGAAAATGCGCGGCCCGGGCCCGGCATAACGCCATGGGGCCAGGCCCTGCCACTGGTGCGCAGCCATGTCGGGCAGGAATGCTTCGACCTTGCCGATTATCGCCTGCGCTATGCCCAATATCTGACCGACCCCGACCTTCAGGCCGCCCGCGCGGCGCACAGCTGGCTATCCAGCTTCGACGATCACGAAATCGGCAACAACTGGGTGTCGGACATGGACGCCAAGGGAGCGCCAGCCGACATCTTCCTGCTGCGGCGGCAGGCAGCGTTGCAGGCGTGGTATGAATATATGCCGGTGCGCGCGGCGCTGCTGCCGCGCGGCGGCGCGACGACCGCCTATCGCGAGGCGCGCTTTGGCGACCTGTTGGCGATGGACGTGCTGGACACCCGCTCCTACCGCTCCGACCAGCCCTGCGGCGACGGTTTCAAGCCCCGATGCGCCGGCATGTCCGACCGGACAGCGCACGTCCTCTCGAACGAGGAGGAGCGTTGGCTTCTCAGGAACATGAAACGCAAGACGACCAGATGGAACTGCATGGCGCAGCAGGTGATGATGATGTCGCTCGACCGGCGCATGACGCCGGACATGCCGGAGAAAATCTATAATCTGGACAGCTGGGCCGGCTATGAAGTGCCACGCCGCCGCATTCTTTCACGGATCAAGGGGCTCGACAATGTGGTGGTCCTGACCGGCGACGAACATCAGAATTTTGCGGGGATACTCGACGATGGCAATCGGCCCGTAGCGGTGGAATTCGTGTCCACGTCCATTTCGTCAGGCGGCGACGGGTCCGATCTTCGGGTCGGCAGTGACCGGATGCGCGCCAATAATCCGCAGGTCAAATTCCTCAACGACCAGCGCGGCTATCTGACCTGCGACGTGACACCGGACAACTGGCGGACGAACTTCATGGTCGTGGACCGGGTCAGCAGGCCGGGCGGAGCGATCACCAGACGCGCAGCGGCCACCGTGGCACGCGGCGACGTTGGCATCAGCATGTCCTGATCAGCGCCGGCCGAACAGCTTTTCGATATCGCTATGCGCCAGCTTGATCCAGGTCGGGCGGCCATGGTTGCACTGGCCCGAATGGGGCGTGATCTCCATTTCGCGGAGCAAGGCGTTCATTTCCGTCACCGACAGCGCCCGTCCCGCCCGCACCGATCCATGACAGGCCATCGTCGCTGCGACATGGTCCAGCTTCTCCTTCAGCGTGACCGCATCGTCAAAGGCGGCCAGATCATCCGCAAGGTCGCGGATCAAGCCCGGCACGTCGCCCTTCCCAAGGAGGGCAGGCGTCGCGCGCACCAGCATGGCCGCCGGCCCGAAACGCTCGATATCGAGGCCAAGTTCGGCAAGCTCGGCGGCCCGCGCCTCCAGCCGGTCGCAAGCGGGCTCGTCCAGGTCGACCACCTCCGGCAGCAACAGGGTCTGCGGCGCGACCCGGCCCCCATTTTGGTTGGCGCCCAGCGCGCGCCGCATCCGTTCGAGCACCAGCCGCTCATGCGCGGCATGCTGGTCGACGACGACGAGCCCATCGTCCGCCTCCGCGATGATGTAAGTGCGCGCCACCTGCCCCCGCGCGATGCCGAGCGGATAGCGAGTCCCATCCGGCACCGGCGCCGATGACGCATCGGCCCGGCCGGACGGCGCAAAGTCGGTGAACAGCGACGGCGCATCGGCCACAATGGCGCCGATGGCAGAGTCATAGGCCGCAGCTGAGGGCGCACCAAAAGACGGCATCACCGGCTCGCGTTGCCACAAGTCAGTGGCAGCGACCGCCGGCCGCTCCACCGATCGCGCGCCCGCATCATGCAACGCCGCCCGCAGGCCGCTGACGATCAGGCCCCGGATCATCGTCGCGTCGTGGAACCGCACCTCCGTCTTGGCCGGGTGGACATTGATGTCCACCGCATCCGGCGGCACGGTCAGGAACAGGGCGAGCACCGGATGCCGGTCCCGCGCGAGCAGGTCGGCATAGGCACCCCGCACCGCCCCCATCATCAGCCGGTCGCGCACCGGACGGCCATTGACGAACAGATATTGATGGTCGGCCACGCCGCGATGAAAGGTGGGGAGCGACGCCACCCCCGCCAGCGTCACATCGCCGCGCCCCAGCGCCACGACGACATGATTGGCGGCGAGATCCCGGTCGATCAGCGCGGCGACGCGGTCCTCCCGTCCCTCTCCGGGAAGGGAGAGAACGCGGCGGCCATCATGCTCCAGCGAAAAGCCGATGTCCGGCCGCGCCATGGCGAGTCGCCGCACCACATCCAGGCAGGCGGCATATTCGGCCCGGGGCGAGCGCAGGAACTTGCGGCGGGCAGGCACCCGCGCGAACAGCTGCTCGACCCGCACCCGCGTTCCGGGCGGAATCGCCGCCGGACCGTTGGATATTTCGGCCCCATTGTCCATGACCAGGCCCCAGCCGTCCACGCGGGCCGGGCGGCTCTCCAGGGTGAGCCGCGACACGCTGGCGATCGACGGCAACGCCTCGCCGCGGAAACCCAGCGTGGCGACCATCTCGATCCGGTCGTCGCCCAGCTTGGACGTGGCGTGCCGCTCTAGCGCCAATGCAAGCTCCTCGCGGGCCATGCCGCATCCATCGTCGGCGACTTCCACCAGATCGGTCCCGCCAGCGGCCAGACGCACGGTTATCCGCCGCGCCCCGGCATCGATGCTGTTTTCGAGGAGTTCCTTCAACGCGCTGGCGGGCCGTTCGACCACTTCACCAGCGGCTATGCGGTTGACCAGCGCTTCGGGCAATCGGCGTATTGACATATTTAGGGGACTAGCCCAAGCGAGCGACTTCCGCGAGCCGGCTGCCGCTATTTTTTCGAGAATCTCGTGGCGGTAATGGCGATGCGGGCGAATCTTTTTCCTAATGCGTGTCAAACTATTGGGCGCACAGGCTGAACAGGACCTGGAATGTCTTTCCTTACCCGTTTGTTCAAATTCTCCTCTCACGACATGGCCATCGACCTCGGCACCGCCAACACCGTGGTCTATGTGCGCGGGCGGGGTATCGTGCTGAACGAGCCGTCGGTCGTTGCGGTCGAAACGCTGAACGGTATCAAGCGCGTCAAGGCGGTCGGGGACGATGCGAAGCTGATGATGGGCAAGACGCCGGACAGCATCGAGGCCATCCGCCCGCTACGCGACGGCGTCATCGCCGACATCGACGTGGCCGAGCAGATGATCAAGCATTTCATCAACAAGGTGCACGGCAGCCGCAGGCTGCTGCGTTTCCCCGAAATCGTGATCTGCGTGCCGTCGGGCTCCACCAGTGTCGAGCGTCGCGCCATCCGTGACGCGGCGAGCAATGCCGGCGCGAGCCAGGTATTCCTGATCGAGGAACCGATGGCTGCCGCGATCGGTGCCGACATGCCGGTGACCGAACCGATCGGCTCCATGGTCGTCGACATTGGCGGCGGCACGACCGAAGTGGCGGTGCTTTCGCTACGCGGCCTTGCCTACACGACGTCCGTGCGCGTCGGCGGCGACAAGATGGACGAGGCGATCGTGTCCTTCGTGAGGCGCCACCACAACCTGCTGATCGGCGAGGCCACGGCAGAGCGGATCAAGAAGGAATATGGCATCGCCCAGAAGCCGGCGGACGGCATCGGCCAGATCATCCACATCAAGGGCCGCGACCTCGTGAACGGCGTCCCCAAGGAAATCCAGATCAACCAGGGCCAGATCGCCGAGGCGTTGTCCGAGCCGATCGGGACCATCGTCGAAGGCGTGCGAATCGCGCTTGAGAATACCGCACCGGAACTGGCCGCCGATATCGTTGACCAGGGCATCGTGCTGACCGGCGGCGGCGCCCTCCTCAAGGGCCTTGACGACGAACTGCGCGACGAAACCGGCCTTCCCGTAACGGTCGCGGACGATCCGCTGACTTGTGTCGCCATCGGGACCGGCCGCGCGATGGAAGATCCGATTTTCCGCGGCGTTCTGCAGACCGCATAAACTGACGGGGTGGAGATGGCACCTCCACGCAAGCGACGCTCGGGCTACGACCGGAAAGCGCAGTACAGCCTGTTCGCGAGCTATGTCGTCGCGATCACTGGCGCGATCGCGGCCCTGTTCCTGGTCCTCCTGTCCGCAGCCGACCCGGCGGGATTCGTGGTCCTGCGCGGCACTGTCGCGGAACTGAGCCGGCCGATCACCCTGCCCCTTCGCTCGATGGTGCGCACGGTCGGCAATCTTGATGAAATTGTCAGCGCTTACCTCAACGCCGGGTCCCAGAATGTGGCGTTGCGCCGTCAGGTGGACAGCACGCGCACCAAGCTGATCGAGGCAGATGCGATCCTGCAGGAGAACATCCGCCTGAAAAAGCTGCTCCATCTGGTCGACGAGGACAAGGGTGTCGTCGCGACCGGGCATCTGATCAGCTCGAGCAGCACCAATAGCCGGCGCATTGCCCGGCTCGATATTGGTTCGCGGCGCGGCGTGGCGGCGGGCATGCCGGTGCGCGCGCCCGAGGGGCTGGTCGGCCGCGTGCTATGGGCCAGTCCCAACACGGCGGACGTGCTGCTGCTGGTCGACAGCGAGAATGTCGTGCCGGTTCGCCGCACGCGCGACAATATCCCCGGCCTTTCGAAGGGCCTCGACGATGGCACGGTCGAGATTCGCGCGCTGAACGTGGAGCGCAATCCGTTCAAGCCGGGCGATGTATTCGTGACGTCGGGAATCGGCGGCGTCTATCGGCCCAATATTCCGGTCGCCATCGCGGCGAGGACCACGGGCGACCGCGCCATCGCGATACCCCTCGCCAATCCGGGCCGTGTGGAGGTGGTCGCCGTGCAGCACAGCTTCCAATCGGCCGAGGCTTTGGCGCCCCGGCCCGCGCCGGACGCCAGTACAGGGCGGCGGACCCCGCACTGATGCCCCCGCCTCATACCCGACTTGCCCGCAACCACAGTGCCGTGCGCATCCGGGGCACCCCGATCGCAACCGTCATGCTGGCCTCGCTCCTCCCGTCAGTGGTGCCCATGATCGCGCTGTCGCCGGCTGTGCCGCCGCTCGGCCTGATGATGCTGCTCGGCTGGCGCCTGATGCGGCCGGAGATCTGGCCGCTCTGGATCGGTCTGCCGCTCGGGCTGTTTGACGATCTTGCCACCGGTCATCCGGTCGGCACCGCCATGTGCCTCTGGACATTGGCCCTTGTCGCGATCGACACCCTGAGCGTTCGCCTCCTCTGGCGCGACTATGTGCAGGACTGGCTGATCGCCGCCGCCGCGATTATAAGTGTGACCACGATGAGCTGGCTATTCATGGAAATGGGAACGGGCGGTGGCGGGCCGTACACGCGGATTGTCCCGCAGATGTTCTGCGGCATATTTTTGTTTCCGCTCATTGCACGCCTGTGCGCCCGGCTGGATCGCTGGCGCCTGCCGTGAAGCTGCTGGGCAAGAACTCCCTCTCGGAAGCGCAGCAAAGCCTCACTTTCTCCCGGCGAGCGATGTTGGTCAGCGCAGGACAGATCGGGATCGGCGCCCTGTTGGCCGGCCGCATGGGCTGGATCGCGATCGCCGAGAACGAGAAATACACCCTCCTGTCCGAAAGCAATCGCGTCAACCTGACGTTGATCCCGCCCCGCCGCGGCTGGATCGTCGACCGGTACGGCAAATCCATCGCCAGCAACCGCACGGATTTCCGGGTGGACATCATACCGGACCGGCTGCGCGACCGGGACCGGGTCATCGCTCTGCTGACGCAGCTGCTCGCCCTGTCACCCGACGATGTCGATCGCATCGGGGAAGCGCTGGACAATGCCGCCGGCTTTCAGCCGATTCAGGTCGCCGACGGTCTCGACTATGCCAAATATGCGGCTGTCAGCGTGCGCCTGATGGACTTGCCGGGCGTCGCCCCGTCTCAAGGCTATTCCCGCTATTATCCGGCCGGACCATCGGTCGGCCATCTGATCGGCTATGTCGGCGCGGCATCGCCGGAAGACTATGAAAAGTCCCATAACCCTCTGTTCATCACCCCGGGTTTCAAGGTCGGCAAGCAGGGGCTGGAGAAGTTTTACGACAGCCATCTGACGGGACAGCCGGGTGCCCGGCGCGTAGAGGTCACCGCCCATGGACGCATCGTGCGGGACCTCGCCACCCGGTCGGACATTCCGGGCAAGTCGATCCGGCTGACCATCGACGCCGGCCTGCAGGAATTCGCGGGACGCCGGATGGGCACCCAAAGCGGAGCGGTCGTCATGCTCGACTGCGCGACGGGCGACGTGCTGTGCAGCGCGTCGATGCCCAGTTTCGACCCCAACAGCTTTTCCGGCGGCATTTCCCACCTCGAATGGGAAATGCTCTCGAAAGACGATCATGTACCCTTGCGTAACAAGGCGTTGCAGGGTCTCTATCCCCCCGGCTCGACGGTCAAGCCGATGGTCGCCCTGGCCCTTCTCGAGCATGGTCTCGACCCGGAGCAGACCGTTGGCTGCAGCGGCGCACTGCGGGTGGGCAACACCGTGTTCCATTGCTGGAGACGCCGTGGCCATGGCTCCATCAACATGCGGCGCGCCATAGCACAGAGCTGCGATATCTATTTCTACACCATGGCGCAGCGGTTCGGCATGGAGGTGATCGCCGACATGGCGCGCCGGGTCGGGCTGGGCCAGAAGTTCGACCTGCCCTTCCCCAGCCAGAGCTTTGGAACGGTGCCCGACCCCGCATGGAAGCTCAAGAAATACAAGGAGCCATGGGCCGCCTATGACACGGTCAATGCGACCATCGGCCAAGGCTTCATGCTGGTCAATCCGACCCAGATGGCGGTGATGGCATCGCGCCTCGCCTCCGGCCGCATGCTCACGCCCCATTTCCTGGCCGACGGCCACAGGCACGGTGCGCAGTCACTTGGCGTACGGCAGGAAAATCTCGACCGCATCCATCAGGCGATGAGCGATGTGGTGAACGCAGGCGGCACCGGCGGCGCCGCTCGGCTCAAGGTTCCCGACATCCTCCTTGCGGGAAAGACCGGCACGGCACAGGTCCGCCGCATCAGCATGGCCGAGCGCGCGGGCGGTGTGCGGGGCAATGCGGGACTGCCCTTCAAACTGCGCGACCATGCCCTGTTTCAGGGCTTTGCGCCGGCCGACAATCCTCGTTACGCCATGGGGATCATCCTAGAACATGGCGGCCACACCAATCACATCCAGGACTCACCGACCATCGCCAGCGATGTGATGTCCTATATGTTCGACCCGCAGGGCGCCATGGAGCGCCTGGTCGACCTGGAAAAGCAATGGGGCGGCCCGCCGCAGGAGCGGCTGGATCGCGAGCTGGCCGCCTATCGCCTCGAAAAGGGGCAGGTCGCCCTTCCCGAACTCGCTGACAATGCCGCCAACGCGGCGGAACCCGCCAGCAATGGCGCACAGGCGCCGGCGGCCGATGATTCCGACCGGCCGCCGCCCTCGCCCCTCGGCGCAGCCAGCCCGAGCGCGGCGCCGCCAGCTCCCGCCGCCGCCCGCACTGAGCCCCGCCGATGAGTCTGGTTCCCGAGCCCCTCCTGAAGCTGCCCTGGCGCCTCTATGGGCTCCTGGGCGCCATAGCCCTGTTCGGCTGCGTGGTACTGTTCAGCGCCGCTGGCGGGCATCTGATGCCATGGGCAGGCATGCAGGGCGCCCGCTTCATCGTGTTCGTCATCATGGCGGAGGCGATTGCGCGCATTCCCCTGTCCCTGATCAGCCGCATGGCATTCCCGATCTACAGTTTCCTGCTGGTTGCCCTGGTGCTGGTCGAGCTACTCGGCGCGGTGAGCGGGGGTAGCCAACGCTGGCTGAACCTGGGCTTCATGCAATTCCAGCCGTCCGAGCTGATGAAGCTCGCCACGGTGCTGGCGGTGGCCCGTTTCTATACGCTGCTGCCTGCGCGGCAGGTGCGCACCTGGACCGCGATCTGGCCGGCCCTGTGCCTGGTCGGCCTGCCTGCCATGCTCATCATCATCCAGCCTGACCTTGGCACTGCGATCATGGTCGCGGCGGGCGGGATCACCGTGATGTTTCTGGCGGGCCTGCCCATGCGGCTGTTCGTTGGCGCGGCGCTCACGCTCGCCGCCGCGATCCCGGTAGCATTCAGCCAGCTGCACGGCTATCAGCAGAAGCGCGTGCTGATCTTCCTCGATCCCGAGAGCGACCCACTGGGCGCGGGCTATCACATCAGCCAGTCCAAGATCGCGATCGGATCCGGCGGCATATTCGGCAAGGGCTTTATGAAGGGCACGCAGAGCCATCTCGACTATCTGCCGGAAGGTCATACCGATTTCGTCTTTGCCACCATGGCGGAAGAATGGGGCGTTGTGGGCGGCGTGCTGCTGATCCTCGGTTTCATGCTGCTGCTGCGCTGGGGCATGCGCGTGGCCCAGCGCACCGAGGACAAGTTTTCGCGCATGGCGGCGGCGGGACTGACGACGTCGATCTTCTTCTATGTCGCGATCAACATGATGATGGTCATGGGGCTGGCGCCTGTCGTCGGCATCCCCCTGCCCTTCATGTCCTATGGCGGGTCGTCGATGATGACGATCATGATGTGTGTCGGCATCATCCTGAACATCGACCGCGAATCCGCCCGGACGACCTCGAGCTGGCGCTAGCCCATGAATTTTGTTTGCAAGGGCCAGATGCCCATGCTAACCGCGCCGCCCTGACGATGAGAGACGGCGCCTCCATGGAGCCGGCCTCGGGTACGGACGCATAGCTCAGTTGGTAGAGCAGCTGACTCTTAATCAGCGGGTCCTAGGTTCGAGCCCTAGTGCGTCCACCATTTTTTCAATGACTTAGCTAACGGCAGCGTGGCCCTTTCCCGTGTTAGCGATATTCAGCAATCAGATAGCAATCAGGCCGCCAAATTTCGCGATTTGGCTGGCGATGGCAGTTCGCTCGCTAGGGGCTGTGCCATTTCGCGCCCAAAGCGTTGGCCGGGGCGGTTCCCTATCTCTTCAGCATGAAGCCCAAGCAACCGACTACTGTGCTGAGCCGGGACAGTCGGAGCAGGACAAGAAAGGATTGTTTTCCTGGGGATACCCCTGAGGGGGAATTTGGTCTCCACCAAGGGGTGGTGGACTTAATGATGCCTCGCAAAAATTTTGGCGGTTTTTGCCAAGAACTATCCAAGAAAAGCGATTTTTTGAATTTTCAGTGCAGAGGCTTCAAGGGGTGGTCGGCCCATCAGTAGATCGCTGAACGAGCGGCAAGTTGGTGGTCAGGGCCGCCACGTCACGACCAAGGGCGCGCGCGATCTTCACTAGCGATACGAAGGTCAGATTGTGCTCGCCGCGTTCGACGCGGCCAACGTAGCTCCGATCAAGACCCGCTTCATGCGCCAAAAGCTCCTGCGACATTCCAAGCTCACGCCGTGCAGCGCGAATTCTTTGCCCAAGGATGTCCAAGTATGGGTCCACCGCCACACGTCGCGGGAAAGCGGATTAATCGTCCACGGAGTATCAGTCCCCGCGTTAACCTTTGGGTGCAATTGTGGTAGATGGATGATCTTCACTTGCCGCGTTGAGAGAGGACACGAGGAAAGCAGGCGATTATGGCGAACGAGCGTATCCGCAATGACGAGAAAGCGTTCCTCGAACGGCATGGAATACCCGAGCAGTGCGTTGCGGACATGCGCCACAGGGCGGATTGGGCCAGTTGCGCGGAATTCATGCATCCTATCGACTGCTACGTTGCTTGGGGTTTCCGACAATGTGATTTGGGCCATCGCCTGACCACAGCTAGAGGCAAGTGCCTACAGTGCAACCCCGCTTCAATTGGCTTCATGAAGGGCTATTGGACGGAGGGCTATGTCTACCTTCTAGCTTCCCAGAGCGAGGAGATTGTCAAGGTCGGCTGGTCCAGTGATATTGAAAAACGGTTTCGTGAACTTCTCTCCGAGAGAGTTGGCTCCGTCAGCGATTGGCAAGTAATAAGAACCTTCCTGTGCGGTCAGCCGGCGGCGCTTGAGAAGGCACTTCATGACCGGCTCGTGAACCATAGAGAAGTTCGTCAGTATATGCGTCATCGAATCTCAAGAGAGGCGCGAGAGCTATTCTCATGCAGCAAGCACGCCGCTCTCAGAGCTTGGAATGAGGTTGTCGCTTCGCGCTCTGAATGGTGATGCGAATTTTGTCGAAAAGAGCGGATCGACTGGATTGGGTCGATTTATGCCATGCCTGAGCGGGAACCAAGCATGTGATTTTTACCACTAGGAGGTTGTCATGGGTTTGCTTGGTAGGATGACTGGCTGGAATCAGACGAAGGATGCACATAATGCTGTTCTGGCGAGTTATCTTGCCGAGACCGCCAGTGCTGAAATGAAAAGAGAAATAGCCAATCGGCTCATCCTCATCATGCAGCGGGCCTCACGGGGACGTGTGGACGATTCCCAAAGCATATTAGAGGATCTGAGCACCCGGCCTAGAATTGTTCAAATGAACTTCATCGCTCTCGCCTGCAACAGTTTGGGAATCCCGCCCGGCGTAGGGGGGCTGAGCTTTGCAGACACCGATAACCCATATCTTGCGGATGATCAGAGAAGCCTGGATCGTATCGGCGTTGCAATTAACGACCTGTCCCGACGGTCAAGGCAACGATTGGACTGGCCAGGGAATGACGTGCGGGTTGATTTTCTTTCATGGGCCGGATTTCAGCTTGGAGTCAGTTCGGGCGTAGGTGGAGGGGCAAGGGCAACCAGCCAACCCGATCCCAAAATTGCCGCAAAGCTTGCGTTTGGCTTTCTCTTGGGAGAGGTGATCGATATGAATGCGGTAATGATGGCCGCAAAAGAATTGTCGGAATTGATCGACGCGGAGACAAATGAAGAATTGGCTCTAGTCACCGCACTTTTCTTCTTCACACAGGAAGGGCTTGTGCCGCATCTTCACCCGGTTCAAGTAATGGCGCGACTGGGCATGATCCAGTGGTTACATGATGGGGTAATACGGCCCGCAACAGCCAAGAGCTTCGAGAGCCAACTTTACGTGCTGTACAAGGCCTAGGTGGCTTCAAAAACGTGATCGGCCCCATCGGGAGCAACATCGCACCTGCTCAGCCTTACTCACCATGCGCCATGGGGCGACCATTCTGATCCCTTTCCGTTAAGGCTCTCGCCTCCGGATGCCTACGAGAGAACACGCAGTACGATCAAGTCCGCTCTGGTGGAGGGAATCGCCTCCTGAAGCACCATGAAGGCTGTTAACAACCTCACCCCACCGCAGCGCCATAGCGCTTGTTCTCCTAATGTTCTATAAAGCGCTATGAGCGTCAACAGGGGCGGCCTGCGGGTCGCCACGCATATCTTCGAAGCAGCGGCTTGGCACTATTCGGTCAAGGTGAGCTGTAGCCGGTGCCCGCACTCAGCCGTATTTGAGGCTGCGGGCCTCTGGTGGCTCTTCCATCGTCGTGGCTGGGACGATCACCTTGCGGTGGCGCGAGAGCATTTCTGGTGCACGAAATGCGCCGCAGGGAACGGGGTGCGCATTAAGGCCGGGAAGCTCGATTTGGTGCATGAGGTGGCCACACGGGTCCTTACGCCTCCGGATGAGCGGGAATGGAAGCGGGCGATCAGCCGGTTTCGGAGTTGAGGCGGACCCGCTGATAGTCCGTGATGGGTGGTTCTCGCTCCCGATCGTCTGGGAGCGTAGCGGCTAATGTGAGATCACAAAGCAGAAGGAAGTGCCCGCCGCCCTGGCCGATCAGGCCTAGTTTCACTCGGAACGGTTGCATGCACTGGTTGGATTCGAGATAAAGTCGGATGGACGGATTTGTCGGCAAGACGCTCACATCCTGATCGGGAGCAGGTGAAAAAATGGCGGAAAAGGTAGTTGTAGTCACGGGCGCCAGCTCCGGAATTGGCAAGGTTGTGGCTAGGCGATTGGCGGGCGATGGCTGGCGTGTGATTGCGGTCGGACGCGATCCGGGGCGCACTGCCGAGGCGGCGAAGGAATTGGCTGCAGCGAAGGGCGGCGAGAGCATCGAATTGCTGCGTGCGGATCTCTCGCGGATGGCCGAGGTCGGGGCGCTGGCGAATGAGATCGCCGCGCGGACGGACCGGATCGACGTGCTCATCAACAATGCTGGCGGCGTAGCCAATCGACTGGTCATGACGGACGAGGGCCTGGAGCAGAATTTTGCAGGCAACCACCTCGGTCCCATGCTGCTGACGCAAAGGCTTCTGCCATTGCTGCGCGCGGCCGCTGCCGACCAGCCGCACGGAACCGTCCGCATCATCAACACCTCCTCCGCCGCCAGTGAGATGCTTCCCGCCATCGACATCGACGACCTGCAAGGCTTGAATGACTTCGATCCGGGCCGCACCTACTGCGCCGGGAAGCTCGCCAACATCTTGTTCACGCGCTCCCTTTCACGACGGCTCGCAGACGACGGCATCACGGTCCACGCCGTTCATCCGGGGGTGGTCGACTCCAATTTCTACACGGATCTGACCGAAGAGATGGAGGCGAACACCCGTGACATTCCCAAAATCTCCGAAGAAGCAGGCGCAGACACGCTGCTATGGCTTGCTACCGATCCGGAAGGAGCAAAGCACAGCGGCACCTACTGGTATGAGCGTGCGCCGCGTGCGGTTAACCCGCTTGCCGACGATGCTGACCTTGCAGAACGGCATTGGACCGCAAGCGAGGCGCTGATCGCAAAAGGGCGCTCCTGACAGGCAAAGTGTTGGGCTTTGAACGCTTCGCCCGCAAGATCGTGCCTGCTCCCTCTCAGACTCCGCCCGCTCGTCTTCAGGGTCAAGGTGACATAGTGAATTCCACTCGGTGCGGTCCAAACGGCTGCTTCTGTCGCAAGCGGCCGTCCGGAATTTTATGCGCGAACGACCGGGTCTGGTCGGCGCAAGCCCTAAAGCAACTCGTCCGCGACCTCGCCGGCAAGCGTTCTGCACGTGGCCAATGTGGCCATAGGAGAACGACCATGGAGATGCCTGAAACCGAACTCACCGCCACCAAGCGCCCGGTCTGGAATGCCGGAAGGACCGTGGGTGCCAAGCGGGCTCTGAAGCCAAAGCAGATCTGGGAAATTCGTTTCTACCTCAATCAGCGCCGCCGCCTGCGAGACCGGGCGCTGTTCGATTTGGCGATCGATAGCAAGCTTCGGGGTTGCGATCTGGTGCAGATGAAGATCGGGGACATTGTCAGCGGAGGGCAGATCCGGACGCGGGCAATTGTAATGCAGCAGAAAACGGGATGGCCCGTTCAGTTCGAACTGCTACCGGACGCTCGCACGAGCCTGCTGGCTTGGCTGGATCGACGCGGCGGCACGGTTGACGATTATGTCTTTCCCAGCAGGGTCGATCATAATGGGCATCTCAGCACCCGCCAGTATGCGCGGCTTGTCGACGAATGGGTAACAGGTGTCGGCCTCATGCGAAGCGAGTATGGCACGCGCTCACTTCGCCGAACTAAGGCATCGATAATCTATAGGGCTACCGGCAATCTTCGCGCCGTTCAGATCCTCCTCGGCCATAGCAAGATCGAGAATACGGTCCGCTACCTTGGAATTTGACGTGGAGGATGCTCTTGCACTCGCCGAGAATACGGAGATTTGAACCCGACGACGCCCGTTTTCAGTGGAGAGCTGGACACGGGCGCTTGGGACTTAACTGCCGTTCCCCGAGCACTGTTCAACGACCGCTTTCAGTAGGAGTGGACGCTCGAGCTTCACGGATTGGCGACGAGCGAAGAGGATCAGACGCGCTTCCCTAATTTTCCTGTTTATGCTTGCGTTTTTTCCTGTTGTTCGCAACAAGAAAATATGGCGCTGGCGACAATTCAGTTTACGCAAGAACAGGCGCGTGACATCGCCGAGGTGTCGCCGGGCGACGTGCGCGCTTGGCGCAAGGCCGTTCCCTATCTGGCTGACAAGCCTGGGAAGGCAGCCCGATTTACTTTTGCGGACCTGGTGGGTCTCGCGATCACGAGCGAGCTGACCCGCCGCTTCGGGGTGCGGATCAGCGACATCGGGAGCAGCGTGGACAGGCTGTTTCGCGAACTCGCCGACGCGCGTCCCGCGCATCTGGAAGGTTTTATTGCGCTTGTCGGCTCGGCATCCGCTGGTCTTTTGACGATCGGCGATTTCTCGGCAGGGCAGATCAGCGAGCCGACGCTGGTCGTGCCCTGCGATCCCATCGTCAACCGGATCGGCGCGCGCATGATGCCGTTGACGCCAAGTTCGGCGCAAAGCGCGCTTCCTTTCCTGCCGCACATCCTCAGGACCGGAAGATGAAGCACCCCCAATTCGAGCTTTTATCCTCCGGCACGCATGATCCCATGCGGCAGCTGGGCGGCGCTCCGCATGACCTTACGCTGCAGACAACCATGGCGGAGGGGCTGTGACCCAATCCGTGAAGATCGACTTCGTCGAGGCGCTCCGGCAGTTTGGGGCCGACAAGGCGGCTTTGCGCCTGCTCGATATAGATGGTCCTGCGCTTCTTCCCTATGCGACGTTGCTGTCTGCACGCAATGGCGGCGATGAGGATCTCCTGGCGGTCGGCGGTATCTATGAATGGCAAGGTGCTCCGCTCGTGTTTCTCGTGGCGGCCGACCGGCTAGGTGAAGATGAGGCGCGCCTCCAACGGATCCGTCGCGTGCTGGCGATGCGCGGCGACGCGCCGTATCTGGGGGTCATCGGTGCCGGACGTCTCGACATTTATCATATCGGCCTAGACGATTGCCGGCTGGCTGAAGCGCGCGTGGATGTCGGTGTCGCGGAGGGGCAGGAGATCGCGACGCTGGCGCATCTGGCCAATGCACGGCCGGGCCTGCCCGCGGGCAACCGGCAATGGATATCGCAGGTCGTCCTGAAACTTCTCGGCGGCTCGATCGACACGCTCAAGACGGTTTGCGGCGTTGATGATGACGATGCGATCTCGTTGGTGGGACGCGCACTTTTCACGCGGTTCCTGGGCGATCGTCACCTGCTAGGATCGCTGGGTGTCGACATCCGCACGGCAGCCGGACTGTTCGACGATGCGGCGAGCGCAGCGGAGACATCCGACTGGCTCGATGCCACCTTCAATGGCGATTTCCTCCCCACCTCCGTAGGCATCTGGGAGCGGTTGCCGCAGGAAGCCTTCAAGGTGCTCGGTGACATCCTGCGCCGTGCTCCCGGAGGCCAGCTACTTCTCGGCTGGGAGGAGAGCTGGGACAGCCTGGATTTCGCTCATATCCCAGTGGGCGTGCTCAGCCAGGCCTACGAGCATTATCTCCACAGGCACGCTCCAGACCGGCAGCGGCGCGAAGGCGGCTTCTACACTCCGCGCCCGATTGCGGACCTAATGGTCCGCGGCGGGCTGAACGCAGTCGCCCGCACGACGCCTGCCCATGCCGCTCGCATTCTCGACCCTGCCGCGGGCGCGGGTGTCTTCCTAATTACGGCTTTCCGCCAGCTGGTGGCGGAGAATTGGCGCGCGTCCGGCCAGCGCCCGGACACGCATGCGCTGCGCCGCATCCTCTACGACCAGATCACCGGCTTCGACATCAACGAGCCGGCCCTCCGGTTCGCGGCTCTCGGTCTGTATCTCATGTCGATCGAACTCGATGCGCATCCAGAGCCCGTGAGGAAACTCAAATTCGAGAATCTTCGTGGGCGCGTTCTCCTCAAGATGAGCAGCGACGGTCAGGAGAGGTCGCTGGGAAGCCTCGGGCCGGCCGTAGGCGATGAACATGTTGGTCAATATGATCTTGTCGTCGGGAATCCGCCCTGGGCGACGAGCACCCGCCTGCCCGGATGGGCTGAGGTACAGGCGATCATCCATCGTATCGCGGCCGAGCGTTTGCCAGCGGACTATCCGGCTCCGCCGATCCCGAACGAGGTGCTCGACCTGCCTTTTGTGTGGCGCGCAATGGAATGGGCGAAGCCGCTTGGCCAAATCGCCTTCGCGCTTCATGCTCGGCTGCTGTTCCAGCAGGGCGATGGCATGCAATCGGCACGACGGGCGTTGTTTGCGGCGCTCGACGTCACGGGTGTGGTCAATGGTGTCGAACTGCGTCAGACTCGGGTGTGGCCGGAAATCGCGGCCCCCTTCTGCATTCTTTATGCCTGTAACCAAATGCCTCCACAGGGTGCGGGATGCCGCCTCGTCAGCCCCCGGTTGGAAGGGGCGCTCAACCAGTCTGGCGGCATGCGGATCGATGCGACTAATGCCGAACTGATCACGATGCAGGAAATCCGCGAAACGCCGGAGATCTTCAAACTTCTCTTCAAAGGAACGCGGGCCGACGTCCAAGTCTATGAACGACTGAGGGCCCATGTACCTGAGCGCCTCGGCGAATATTGGCGCCGTCTCTTCGGGGTCGAGGCCGGGCGGGCCCGCTTCACCGGCAACGGATACCAGAAGTTGAGGAACAGCAGCCGCGTTAGAAAACATGGAGATGGCCTGCCCGGCGTTGCGGCTGACTATCTGCACGGCCGCCGGGAAGTCACTCTGCCATCGATGACCAATATTCTGGTCGAGGAGGAGACGCTTCCCTTCTTCACCGAGGCTCGCATCCATGACCGGCGGGCCGAGACATTGTTCGACGGTCCGCTCATCGTCGTCCAAAAAGCGCCGCCTGCATCTCTCGGGCGGATTAGGACGGCCGTCGTGCAGGACGGCGCCGTCTTCAATACCAGCCTGTATGGCTATAGCTCGCGAGCTCACGACAACGGATTTCTGGTCCGTTACCTAAGCCTTATCATCGGCAGCAAGATCACTCTGTGGCAGGTACTTATCACCAGCGGCGAGTTCGGCTTCGAGCGCGATACGATCGAGAAGGCGACGATCGACCGACTATTCATCCCGACGGTGGAATCCCTCTCCGACTATGACCGGGACGAGGCGCTTCGACTCTTCCAACTGGTCCAAGACGGTGCCCAGGATGCATGGAACGAGGTCGATCGCTGGTGCGCCCAAATCTATCATCTGCGCGAGCGCGACCTGCAGGTTGTGACGGACACGCTGCAGTTTAACCTGCCTTTTGCCGAAAACCGTCGTCTCGCCCAAGCTCCGGCCTCGAACGAGGCTGTGAACCAATTCTGCAAGGTTCTGGGGGCCGACTTGTCGCTTTGGGGAGAAAGGCTAGGCCGGTGCATCGAAGCGCTTCCGGCAGCCAAGCTGGACGCATCACCTTGGCGCGGCATTCGCATCACGTCCAGCGTCGCAAAGCCGAAGCGACAAGCGATCGAGCATATCGATTGGGCCAAATTCCTGCCTCTCGCAGACCATTTCGCAGCGACCGAGGTCATATTTGAGGAAGCGCACGATTGCCTGTGGCTCGGGCGACTCGACCAAGCACGTTACTGGTCGGAAACCCAGGCTCGACTGGCCGCGCAACGTCTCGTCTGGGAACACATGGATGCTCTGAAGGGGCAGGCGAGCGCGTGACCGCCGGCTCCACCGCCCCACGTCCCGAACAGATTGACGAGCTCACGCGTGGGATCGAGTTGCCAATCGCTGCACTGCATGAGGAGCATCTAGCGCTGATCGGGGACATGATCGCGCTCGCTTGGCGTGACCTTGCCATCAATCAGGCGACCACGCTCGCGACGGGATCCGAAGCCGAGATCAACGCGCTGCTGGAAGCCCGCCTGAGCCGTCTGCTCGACGAGCATCCGTTGTGGGAACAACTGGTCCGCTCTATTGCGCGCGGCAAGGAGACGGTGAGTTTCAACGGGGCACATCTCGAAAAGCGCCCGGATCTTTCTATCTTCCTGTCGGGCCGGTCTCCGGCCTTTCCTCTAGTCGTCGAATGTAAGCTCATCGATGCACCGGGCGGCAAGTCCGGCACGCTCTATTGCAACAACGGCCTACGTCGCTTCCTGACGGGCGAATATGGCTGGTCAGGCCGGGAAGGCTTCATGCTCGCGTATGTCCGTGATCAATCCACAATCGACTCCTGCCTGTTGCCGCTTCTTGCTGCCGGCCGAGTTGCAAAACCGGACCCTTTTGCGGTGAGCGCCTGGCCGGTCGAGAGTCGCCATGCTGTGCTTGACCTAGCGGCAACGCGGCACGATCGCGCTTTTCGCTACCTGCACCGCGCAGCGCCAGCCGATGCGCCCGGCCCGATCGCAATATGGCACCTCTGGCTGCCTGCCGGGACCGGCGGGACTTCCTCAGCGCTCAAAACCTAGTCGCAAGCGGTGAGCCTCGCCACTGCCGTCGCAAAGGGGCTATTCGCCGAGGATGCGCAGCCGACTGGCAGGAGTGACCGGCCATGACGCACACCCCATTTCAGGTAGAGGCGGGCGCGAGGGGCCAAATGACGTTTGAAGAATATCAGCAGGGCGGACGAGCCCGCTATCTCGCGTTGGTCGACGTCATCCGGAACATTCTCCGTCAAGTGTTGGATCAACATCACCTTGTCGCGCACGCGATCACCGGCCGTGCCAAAGAGCCAGCTTCCCTGCGGAAGAAGCTCGGTGACCGCGACATCCCGCTTGATCTCGAGATGGACGAGATCAAGGATCTTGCTGGGTGCCGGGTGGTGTTCCTAACCAATTCCCAGGTCGAGCGGTTCAACAGTACGGGAGCGTTGCACGAGAATTTCGAGGTGCTCAGCGTATATGTTCATCACCCTGTACCCGGCACGGATACTGAAACCAGGCTGTTTGACAGCACGAATTATCTAGTCCGCCTGAAAGCGGATCGGCTGGCGCTTCCCGAATATCGGCAATTCGCTGGACTGCGCGCCGAGATACAAATCCAGACCCTGCTCAACCACGCCTGGGCTGAAATGGGTCACGACACGATCTACAAGGAGCCGAAGCTCACGCACCTCGGCGCCGCCCGCATGACGGCGATCGGCGAGCGCATGAACAAGGTCATGCAGGATCACCTGATCCCGGCCGGACACGACTTCGACAAGATCGCGCGCGATTTCCGCAGGCTGATGGAGGCGGACGGAGCTGCTGAGCCGACGCTTTCGGCGATCGAGCGCGCCGACAACAACAATGATCTCGAGGACGCGCTCGAAACCTACACCGATCTCGTCCTTCCACATTTCGATGAGCCGGCCAAGGAATTTTCCCGACGGCTGGATGCGGTCATCGACGCTGCGGAACGCTCGCGAGACTACGCGACCAAACCGTTCCAGACTGAGGCAGGCGATTATCCGGGAAAGTCAGGCCTCGATGTTGCCCGCCGTGTCGCGCAGTTGATCCGATCGCATCGCTATTTTGAGGCGGATCGCATCTTCCGCGCTCTGGTCCGCCTCTATCTCGGTGCGCGTGACGATGACGAGCGAAAGCTCTGGATCGAGGCGGGCGATAAGCTGGCAGAACATAATCTCGACGTTTGGAAGAAGTATGGGCCGGCCGCACAGCAGGTCATCATCGGCGAAATGGAGAAGCTGAGCGGCGAGGAGATCGCTGGCGCGCGGCCGCTGCTGGTGTCCATGCTCGCACACGTCCTCTCCGCGGAGCTGGGCGGGACGACGTGGCGGTCTGATAGCGTCATGATCCACCAAGGCGCCGTGCGACCCTCGGACGAACTGCGGCGATTGCGCGCGGAGGCAATTGGATGGCTCGAACGCTGGCTTGATGAAGTAGAGACTGATGGTGAGCGGCTACCGATTCTGCAGGCAGTCGGCAAAGCGGATGCGATGCCGATGCAGGGCGGCGGGGACGTCGGCCTGTTCCTCATGCTGCTCGAGGACGGTGCCCGCGTCGCGCGCCTGGTCCTTGAACGGGTATCGGCATGGGGGCTGGAATTGCGGCGCGGCAGGGAGGTCGATGCCCTGCATACGCACTATCGCTATCACGTTCTGCGTCCGGACCTTGCGGAAAAGCCCGAGCTGGTAGCGGCGCAGAAAGACTTGATCGATGCCCTGCTCGGTCTGCGCGATCTTCTCGCGGCTGACCCAGACTTCGTCCGCTACAAGACATTGATTGGGCATGACAGCGTGCGCCCGGGCGCCTGGGACGGCGATCATTGGGACTATGAAGCAACCGAGGCGTGGCGCCAGGCGCAATATCCATTGCTCATTGCGGAGGTGACGGCCGCGAAGGTGCCTGAGTGGCGAGCCAAGATCGACACCTATGTCGACGCCGTCCGTTTCGACGGCGGCCATTTCATGCCGATGCGGGCGTTTCTCAACCTTCTGGCCGAGCAGAAGCCCGATGTCGCCCTTCTAATGATGGATGAGGTGAGCGACCAGAGCGCATCCTTCCTGGCTGCAATGCTGGCGGGGCTCGAACGCGCTGGACGCCTGGATGAGGTGCTGGCGCGCGTCGATGAATGGCTCGTCGCCGGCCGCTTTTTGTTCGCGATCGGCGACTATTTGCATCACAAGCCCGAAACCGATGTCGAGCGGCTGCGTGCCTACGTATCCAAAGCGGTCGAGCGAGACGAGCAAGTCCCCGTTGTCGCGGCGGCGACGATCGCCGCCATCTGGTATCAGCGCGGACCTGACTCAGCCCTAGTCGACGACGTGCTGTTGCCGACGATCCGGTATGTGCACGACAAGCGGCTTCCTCATTGGATCGGCCACTTCCACACGATGGGCAACGGCGCCATTCTCCAGGCGTTGAGCGAGCCGCAAGCTTCCGAGCTGCTGCAATCCTTCGTAGAGATACCCGACGTCGACTTCCGGGCGGTTCGGCTGTTGGTCGCGGTGAGCCGACATTATCCCCATCTCGTGATCGACTTCTTCGGCACTCGCCTTCGTCGGAAACGGGACGAAACGGGGTACCGATTTGACGCGGTTCCGTTCGATGCGCACGATCTCGCGGAGACGTTGTCACCGCACCCCGATCTCCTGCTCCCGGCGGTGCGGCAATGGTATGATGAGGATTCAAGCTTCCACGAATATCGTGCCGGCCGACTGTTGAAGCATGTATTTCCGGAATTCACCGATGCGGTGGAGGCGAGGCTTTCCGACCTCGCCCGCCGAGGAGCCGAACGAGACTTCAAGTTTATCTTGAAGACGCTCGCGCCTTATGAAGGCGCCGAGCAACTCTATCCGGTGCTGATGGAGGTGGTCGACCGACTGGAGCCGGGTGACAAGCTGCTCAGCCGCGTGTCGAACGTGCTCGGCGAGACCGGCGTGGTGTCCGGCGAATTTGGGTTTGTCGAGGTCCATGCTCGCCGCAGGGAATTGATCGAGCGATACCGAGACGATCCGCGCCCTAAGGTTCAAGCCTTTGCGCGCGAGCGTGCGCGTGATCTCGCTCAGCATATGGCGTGGGAGCAGCGGCGAGCAGCCCGCGAAGTCGCCGCACGGCGACGCGAATGGGGTGAGGAATAGTTTGAACGGCTGGGGAAAGCTCACAGCACTTCGATGTAGGGCGGCTCCTTGCGCATCGCCGAGAGGTAGTCGCCGCGGTTGAGTATCAGTGCTCCGCTGCCGACGCGTGCCGCCAACTCGCGGAACCTATGTTCGATGGCGGCACGAGCGGTCGCATGGTCCATCGACACCATGCCAGCCTCCAGTTCGACAGGATCGTTGAATCGCAGATGGGTCTTTCGGTTGGTGGCAGACTGCTCTAGGCAAGCGCGGCGAAAGATCGCGTAGAAGCTGTTCCCGCCAATTTGGACAAGACGATAGGCAACCAAGCTGCTCACCAGCGGTAGATTGATCTCGCGGTCGGTTTCGAAGTCGAACGTGGGCGTACCGCGCGCGCCAGCGATAGCGAAGTTCACGACTTCGTCATGGGCCGCGATCACATCCACGGCGCGAAGGTTCGGGTTATCGTCCGGGCCACAGCAACTTCTTAAATAGCCGAGGGCGTCGTCCAGCCAGACGAACAATTCGCGATCTTCGATGGCGGCCGGCGGGCAGGTCGTCACGAGCGGCTCATCTTGCTCGTCAAGCGTTAGCGCAACGGTACAGCGTTCCGCCGATATGACCATGAAGCGGGCGAGGTTCTGGAGGCGATCGAGCGGATGCGCGTCTTCGCCGCTGAAATTGTAGCTGATGTTGAACTCAGGTCCGCGCAGCACTCCGCTGATGCCCGGCGACGTGAACGTCGCGCGCGTGGTTTCTAGCGGCAGATTTTCCATTCCAAAACTTCGGACCTCGCCAGAGAACGTAGCGGCGCGACCTGCATCGTTTTGAAAGATGAGCTGCCCGGGCTTCGGTATGGCATTGAAATTGAAGACGTCAGGCTTGCCCTTGAAGATTGGCGAGACGATGTCGAACCGCTTGTCGCCGAAGGTGATCTCGACATCTGCCGGGGTCGTCGGCAATCCGACCGCCGCGTCGATCAGCTTCTGAACATCATCGAAGGGTAAGGTGACGGTGCCGCCGAGGCTACCCTCTTCGAAACCCAAGTCGCTGGCGAGCTGACGCTTCCGGTTTGCATATTCGTGCTGGTCTGTGTCGCCGATCGAGCGGATCCACGGAATCAGATCACGGCTGTGATCGTCGCCATCATCGAAGGCGATCGACAATCGCAAGCGATTGAGATCCTTCTTCCCGTCGCGCTCAGCCTCACGCGCGCGCCGCAGCGTGGCCTCGATCAGCGGCCTGTCGAAGTGTCGGATATATATCCGCTCTTCATTGTGGTCAGCATCTCGCCACCACAGCGCGATGAAGCAGGGGTCTGGCTCGTTTGCGAAACGGAGCGCATTGCTTAGCTTTACGCTTGCGGTCGGTTTGCCATCCGTTTTCGATTTGACTTGGACGCGAACGGTAGCGTTGCCAGGCTGTCGGTCGTGAGGGAGGCCAGGGATTCTGGCACGGGCAAATTCGACGATATAGTCCCAGCCCTCACGATCCTGAATGGACGGATTTCTAGTTACGTTCGCGATGTCACACAGAACCTCGAACGACGATTGGGCATAGTTCGAGAAGTTGTGTGCGAAGGGCGGCACGTGGCGGTTTAGTCCTTGAATGGTGATTGTCAAAGGTAAGCAGCCACAGCCAGCGGCGCAATCTCCTCAATCGAACTGAGGAAGATGACGGCAAGCGGCGCGGCGGCCTCGCAGTCATAGCCTCCCAAGATAAATAAATGGCTGGGTTCGGGCTCTGACCAAATCCGCAGCAACGACCGACAGAAGGGCGCGCAGCTGCCTAAGCGCCTTAGAAATCTTGAATGACTGGATTCGACGTGAGCCGACATTCCCTTGTACGCGTCGGAATGATGCAAGTTGGTCGCTTCTTGCCACTCGCACCAGATTGGTGGGAAATGACCGAAGGGGGGGGGGGAGCGGACAGGCAGCTTCTGCTTGGAAATAGTGAAAAACTGACTGGTAATAAGGCGCCTTTCCTCCAAAGATCGCAATCATACATCCTGGAATGCACAAGGGATTGTGGGGCTTTATGATGTTCAGAGAGTTGTCAGCATGGCTATTCGGGACGCTGTTTTTTGGCCTCTTCGTTCCGACCAGCTTCGCCGCCGTTTCGCGGGTTACAAACAAAGACCTGTGGAATGAGGTCGCAACGGCAAGGCCGCTGGCGAGCCAGGCAATTGATCAGTGCCTTGATCGTGCAAGCAGGACGCCTGATATGCTTCCCGTGTTTTGTGTACGAGCAGCCTATCGAGCCTGCGAAGCCGAGCACGGCAATATGAGCCAACGCGATCTCAACGACTGCGCGACATTCTCACATGCGGCTTGGGAAGAAAGGCGGATGGCGGTTAAGAAGCGGCTCATCGCGGCGAAACAGGCAGGTTCCGTTTTCCCGTCACCCGATCGACACATTGCTCTGCTTGTCGAAAGTGAACGCCGATGGGAGGTTTGGAATGGCCCAGACTGCGAAATGCAGGCGGCGGTGAGCAAAGGCGGCACCCATCATCGCTTTGCCCTCGAACTATGCCTGTCGAATCATGCCGCTTATCGGGCCATCGAATTTGAAGCCTTGGCCGAGGATTGGGGAAAGATTTTCAATCTCGACAACTAATTGAAGCGGATGACCGGCCATGGTCAGCTGACGCTAGCGGCAGGGGATCGAACCCGCACCTTCATCCCATTTAGCGGTAGAATGTCCTTCACCGCAATGTCAGGTTTTGGGCCGTTTAGTTCGACGCCCGGATGACAAAAACTGGTCGAAGGTCGCCCTTGAACGATTGACAACGGCCACAGCTCGGCGCGTCATACGCCCGTGTGCAACCTCTTCAACCTCAAGGCCAGCCGCGAGGAGCTCATAGCCCGCTTCAAGGCCCAGGACGACTGGCGCAATCAGGTCATGGTGGAGAAGGACTACGTAGCGCCCGGCAAGCCCGGCTATGTCGTGCGAGAACATGAAGGCCAGCGTTTACTGAGCACGATGCTCTGGGGTTTCCCGCACCAAGGCAAGCCCGTCACGAACGTCCGCAACTATAAAAGCCCCTTCTGGCGATCAGCCCTCCAGAACCCCGAGCGCCGCTGCCTCGTGCCGGTGACGGAGTTTCAGGAGTGGTCCGTGGAGCCGGCGCCTGAAACGGGGAAGAAGCGGGCCTTTTGGTTCAGCCTGCCCTCTCAGCCGATCTTTGCCTTCGCGGGCATCTGGCGCCCTACGGAGGCCGCGCCGGTCTTCTCATTCCTTACCTGCGGATACGATGGCGACCCGTCGATCCATGTGGTCGGCGCTGTGCATCCCCAGGCCTGCCCTGTGATCCTGCATGAGGAGGACTATGATAGGTGGCTGCGGACGGACCTTGACGATGCCCTGACGCTGGCTGCACCGTTCCCTTCGCAGCTTATGGCAGTGAGATCATGAAACTATAAAGGAGGCGGCGGCGATGGCACAATCCTTTGGCCTGCGCTAAATGGCCCAAATGAATGACACCTCACCTCAAACTGTCAAAGAGCATTGCAACAAGTGCTTGGGCTGGAAAAACCATGAGATCATGCACACCGAGCAAACGGATTGGTCGGAGGAGATCGATGACGATCGCGGCGTGTGTGTCAGTGGCGGCGACCTATGGGATCTGATGCGCTGCCGTGGCTGTGATACGGTTAAGCTGAAGCACAGAAGCTGGTTTTCCGAGGCGACCGATGAGCGCGGCAATCCAACCGTAGACACTGAATATTTCCCGCCCTCAATCACGCGCCAAAAGCCTCAGTGGCGACGGCAGTTTTTCCCACATAATGGCTACCTTAACTCCTATAATGGGCTGTGCGACGAGATTTACGGAGCCCTAGCTATGGGTGCACACCGCCTCGCGACGATGGGTATTAGGGCCTTGGCTGAACGCCTAATGATAGATCAGGTTCAGGACCAAGGAACATTTGAAGCCAATATCAGGGCGTTCTTCGCCGCCGGGCATGTTGCACCCAACCAGCAAGGCATGTTCAGGGATACCTTGATTGAGGCAGGCCATGCCGCCATGCACAGAGACTTTGAGCCGAGTGCTGACACGGTCAATACGTTGTTGGACATCATCGAGGGCATCATGCACTCCATCCACTATGCCCCGATGCTCGCGGAAGAGGTGAGGAGAACTATTCCGGCTCGGGATTAAACCCTCAGAGCCGTTCACAGTCGCAGCCACCACAATGGGTCATCGGCGCTGGTCGTCGCTTCGCCATCAAAACTGTCGCCCGGCAGTGAAGTCGATTATTGGCCCCATGACGCACTGGTAGGTCGTGTCGCGGCGAATGTTCCGATTTGGAATGCTGGTGTGATCGGTTAACACCAAGGTAGCTCGATCTAAGACAAGCGAGTGGAAGACTGGTCCGATGCCGCCGCTATCAACAGCAAGATAGCGGTTCGGCCCCTCGATCTCAATCCCGGTGTCATTGACCCCGTATAGGTCTTTGCTCCCCCCGCCTGCGTCGTAGCGACCTTTCTTGAGGTCGATGTTGAACCTCTTCACGTCGCCATCTGCGGCTGTGCAGGTGAAGCCGGTGCCCTTTACGGGCTTTGCAGCCAGAGCAGCACCAGCCGACAGGAGCGCAATCGTGGCAAAAATCAGTTTGAGCATAAGTCCCCCTTTTGGCTCTAATTATCGCGCCCATCCTTCAGCGCCAATTCGGACGGGAGGCCCTGTCAGGTGCCCCACGCTCTGACGCCAGACAGGTCTAGGTCCTCAAACCTCAACCTGGCGAGCTGCTTCCCCAGTGGCGCAAGGTCCCCGTAACTCTCATGGCACCAGGTGCGACAAGTCCAGCCCCGGATAGGCGGCAACCAATAGCGGTGACTCTGACCCTTGCTTGTATGTCTACCATATAAAGTCATGCAAATGCGCCGAGAGTTGCTCCGATGCGGTTCGCGAGCTTTTGCCTGAGGTCAGTTGGATCACTCCAGACGATGTGATTGATCTGGCGCGTGTCGAAATGCAATGTCCCCACGTCACTCTCACGCACCATGTGTATGACGGGGATACCGAGACCAGCCGCGAACCCTGCTTCATAATAAACACCGCCCCGCACCCCGTCCGGACCGCATGAGAAATCGGCGATGACAAATCGCGCGCGTCGAATTTCGGCGATAATCTCGTCGTCGATCTTGTTGTTGTGCTCTTGCCGGTCGATCCGGACCGGGCGGTAGCCAAGTTCCTCCACGGCAGGCGCGATGCCCTCATCATATGCGGTGGTCATGTCGGGCGCGAACCACATCGCGACAAACGCTGTCTGGCTTTCGACGGCAGCAATGTCTTCTTCCAGTGCAATCAGTCCCCTTACTGGCACGGTGATATCAATAGTTCCGTCCAGCGTCCTGCGGAGTTCGATCACACCTTCTTCGGCCCAATAGTCCAAGAGCGCGATCAGTTCGGATGTCGAGCCAACATAGCTGGCTCGAAGCAAGTCCAAGAACAGAGGCACATGTGGTGACAATTCGAGGCGCATTTCACCCGGCCGATGCTCCAGGAGACGGACGATCTTGCGTGCCAGCAGCCGGGCTCGTTCGCCGAAGGGAAGTGGCAGCCGCGCTAGAATCTGCTCGGCGTTGTAGGTCGTGAAGACCACCGGGTCTTCTTCCGGGTGTTCGTCGATGTACCGGGTGAGGGGGACGGCAGCTTTCCGGATAATCTGCGGATCGGAAGCGAGCAGGCTGGAACTTACCACGTACTCCCGGCCCGACGCCATCCGGAAATGTGCACCATCGCGACTGCTCGCGATCTGCTCGTCATCGGGCCACAGGCCCTCCATGCGATCTGATGACAAGATTGCCTCCTGACTCTGTTGGCTAATCGGACCGATGATGTTCTCGCAGCCGTGCGAGCACCCATGTCGGCGATGTAAACCTTGTCCATGCGTGCCACCTAAAAAGGCGTATCGATGATGAGCGGTCCGAGGGGGACAAAAGTCGTGGCCAGCTTCGATTTGCCGCCGCGTTTTGTCAACGACGACAGAGCGACTGGCGCATCGAGGGCGCGCAGGTCGGTGACGCGATAGAAGGTCATCCAGGTGCCATCAGAAGCAGTCGAAGGTGGGCGGAATTGCTGCCACTCTTTCTTCGCCCTGCCCCCTTTCGCCTCGTCGTAATCCACGAAGCGGCCGCGGAAAGTGGCAGCCGGGACGCCCTTGATCGGCGTGTGAGACGCGTAAAACAGGATATCGGCCGGGTGTTCGGCATCAACGAGATTGCGGAACTCGGACAGCATGATGCCCGCGTCTGATCCGAAGACAACAAAGCCGTCTGCATCGCAAATCTGCAGACCGGATTCCAGGTGCTGCAAAGGGACCGGAGCCAGCAAAGCCACATCGGCAGCTGGTTCATTCATGATATCCACTCCTTTGTCTTTTCCTTGGCCTTCCGCCCGCGCTTCGTTTGCGGCGCGGCGGCGCGTTCAGTGCGGATGCGGTCGAGGAGGTCTTGGGCGGGTTCGTCGTTCGGATCCTGCGGGACCAGTTCGCCCCGGAAGGCCTTGGCGAGGAGCTCGGATTCCAGCCGGGCAAGGAGCGCGCGGGCGCGGGCGGCTTCGGCTTCGAGGCGGTTGGCGCGGACGATTGCGGCCCTGATGCGCGCCACGATTTCCTTTTGCTCTTCGATCGGAGGCAGCGCGATGTGAAAGGCGCGGACTTCAGGGAAGTAGATGGTCGTATGCGTTGTCCCCATGCCGAAATTCCGGATTTCATCCCCTTCGGCCATTAGGGCATACATGAGATATTCGGGCAGCAGGGCTTCGGTGCAGGTCCACGTGGCGAAGTCCTGGCTGGTCGCCATCGATCGCGCCATGATCGTGACATAGCCAACCGAAGCCGTGCGCGAGAGACACACCGTGCCTGCTGTAAGCATCCGGGCCGACGAGTTCGCCAGCCCGGCATCGGAAATGGTCTGCGCGGTATCCTCAATGCTCCTGCCATGATGCGCCCCGGCGTCGCGTATGCCGATCCACGGCACGCCGCCATCCCAATAGTCCGGCTTCGAGCGGCTGGGCGTATGCCCGGTTTCTTGCTTAGCAATTCGCAGGAGGGGTACCCATGCCCAGCCATCGGGCAAGTCGGTGCCGGGATCATTCACCGACAATCCAGCAACGCCCGGAATGACTTTGTCAGTCGCCTCACGCCCACCGCGCCCCTGCTGAGGTGGGGGATAACGTGCAAGGAGCGATGCAACTGGTTCAGCGGTGTTGTTCATTCGCCAATCGGTGGTGAGTTGACCACGCATGCCAGCACGCAAAATCGAAAGATGCTGCCTTTCCGACAGGTCGGGCACCCGGTCCAGTTCCGAGCGGGCGCGGGCGAAGCGGGCGGTCAGCGCGTCCAGCTTGGCGACGATGCGGCGCTGTTCGGCCAGTGGGGGGACTGGCAATCGAATGCGCTGCATCCCGCCCTGCGTGAGCTTCAGCCGGGTTGTCCCGCTGACATACTGAGGCCAGTCGATGGTGTTCAGAAGCCGAGTGATGAAGCCGGTTGGCATGTCTCCGCAGGTCGAGAGAATATGCGCATGGTTGTTGACCCAGAAGCGGCCGTCAACTTCGTAGGCGACCCCGCGTTCCGGCTGGTCGAAGTAGCCTCCGTCCTCTGCAACTAGGATGTGCTTGCCTTCGAACAGGTAATCACCGACGGAGCCAACCTGCCCGTTTGCACCATAATAGGGATAGCTACCTGGCATGGCAGCGCGCTGAGCTGCGTTGAGTGGCACTCGACGGCTGTCATGCAGATCAACGACGTCCAAAAGCGGGGCTTCCTCCCACCCCTCCGGCAAGGTCACGCCTCCGCCTCCGCCGCAACTGGCTCATCTGCACCGTTATCCAGTTCCTCCACCAGCGCCCGCACCTCCATCAGCGCGAGGGTCAGGTGCCCTTCGATGGCGGAGGCAATGTCCTCGGGCGTGTCCAGCCCGTCCTCGGGATTGCCGCTGGTATCCTTAAGCCAGGTGATGTCGAGGTTGTCGCCGCGCGCGGCAAGTTCTTCGCGGGTGAAGCGGCGGAAGCGGCCCTGCTCGCCCTGGTCGGTGCGGGGTGCCTCGCCGTGGGGATCGTTACCGAAGCACGCCACGAAGTCGGCAAAGTCCGCTTCGGTAATCGGGCTGGTCTTACCATAGGCGGGAGCGCCGCTGCGCATGTCGTAAATCCACACGGCTTCGGTCGCGTCCTTCAGCGGCGCTTCCTCGGTCGCGCGGGTGAAGAAGATGACGTTGGTCTTCACCCCTTGGGCATAGAAGATGCCGGTTGGCAGGCGCAGTATGGTGTGGAGGTTGCACCAGTTCATCAAGCGTTGCCGAAGGAGTTTGCCGCGCCCGTCATCGAACAGGACGTTATCGGGTACCAGGATCGCCGCCCGCCCGCCAAGCCGCAGTGCGCGGATGCAGTGCTCGACGAAGGGGAGCTGGTAGGACGAAACGCGGTCGGTGATCGTCAGGTCATCGCGCGTCGGCGGGCCGCCTGCTGGGCCGAAGGGCGGATTGGTAAGGATGAGGTCCGCATTCTTGAACCGGGCTTGCGAGCCTGCGGGGGAAAGCGTGTCGGCAAGGTTGAGATTGTCGGGATCGATGTTGTGCAGGTGCAGGTTCATCAAGAGCAGGCGGAAGGTGTCGGGCACGTTTTCGAAGCCCTGCAACGCCTGCTTGAGCTGGAAAGCCTGCCGCTTGGGGGAGAGTTCGAAATAGCCGTCGGTCTGTTCACGCATGTAGTGATCGGCAGCGATCAGGAAGCCGCCGGTCCCGGCCGCCGGGTCCTGGATCACTTCGCCGGGGGTGGGCTTCATCAGCTGCACCAGCATGCGGATGACGACGCGGGGGGTGAAATATTGGCCTGCCCCGCGCTTGGTTTCCTCGGCCATCTTTTGCAGCAGGCCTTCATAGGCATCGCCGAAGGCATCGCGCTCGGCGCTAAACCAGTGCAGGCCGTCAATCGCGTCGATCAACTGGCGCAGGTTGGCGGGCGTGCGGATCACGGTCGCCGCGTTCTGGAAAATGGCGACGATGGAACGGTCTGCCACCTTGGCGGCATCGCCCAGGTCAATCAGGGCCTGACGGTAGCGCTGGAGCACCTCGGTTTCGTTTGCCGCCTTGAGCGCCGCCCAACGGTATTGCTCCGGGATGCGGCTTTCGTCGTGCTGTTCCGATGCCATCTTGAGGAACAGGAGGTAGGTCAGCTCGGTGACATACTGCTGGTATGTGACGCCGTCCTTGCGGAGCAGAGAGCACAGACGCCAGAGCTTATTCACCAGGTCTTGCGAGGGGTTCATCGTAACTCCAGTTGTCAGGCAGCGGCGGTGCTATCCCAGATGGCCGCGTTGAGGTCCATCAGAACCTCGGAAAGCCTGTGGTCAAAAGCATGGTCGATTACCGGGAAGCCGCCGTTCTGGGCGAACAGGGGATCGGCAAGCATGGCAGGATCGCCCACCGGCTGTTCGCGCAACGCGCGCCCGATGCGCTGGAGCCAGCGCTTCTGCTCGCCAGTCCAGTCGCGGCTGGCAAGGATGCGATGGACACCATTGTCGACTCGGGTCTGATAAGGGACCAGCGGATCGCCCAAGGCCGCCTGGCGGACAAAGCCGATGATGTGGGCGGCAATGTCGGCATTGCGCACGCGGCCATAGGCCTGGCGCAGGCTGGCTTCGGAAAAGCCCTTTTCGTCTAGCAGGATGGCAATCTGCTTTAGTTCGGCGCGGGTGAGGTCGCGGGGTCGCTGTGTGGCGGCGATCAAGGCGGGGACCGCATTCATGTTGGCGCGGATGAAGCGTTCGAATTCCTCGATATAGTCGGTAGGGCTGGCCTTGCCGCCGAACTGGTCCTGAACGTCGACGAGCTCGTCCTCGTGCTCGGAAATCAGGATGCCCGAATCGCGTCCGCCCTTGGGCAGCGGCTGGTCGAGCACTGCCGCGAGCGAGGGGTGTTGCTGGAATAGGGCAAGCGTTTCGGCGGGCGGGGCGGACTTGAGCTTGTCGACCAATAAATCGAGCGGGCCAAGTACCTGTTCGAGCGTTTCGCGCCGGGCCGGATCGATATGGCGCAGGCGCTGGCGCAGCTTTACCACGATCTGGTCGCGGACATAGGCCCGGTCGCTGTCACTGGCAGCACGGCCAAGGTCTTGCACCAGGGTGGCGAAGGACAGCGCCGGGTCGACCACGACGGGCCGCATGTCGGAAACTTCCTGGAGATTCGCGTAAATGTCGACGGCGTCGAAAATTCGGAAATAGTCCTTGCCAATCTCGTCGCAGCGGCGCGTGGCGCGGCCGATCATCTGGTCATAGAGGATGCGGCTGTTGACGCGGCGGACGAAGACAAGGTTGGTGATCGCGGGCACGTCGATGCCGGTGGTGAGCAGATCGACTGTGACAACGTATTTGGGGCGCGGGTCGTTCTTGAAGGCCTTGATCTTGTCGAGTGGCTTGTCGACCGAGCCGGTGATCTTGTCGACCAGGTCATGCGGCTGGGGACCGTATTCCTCGCAAAGCGCTTCCTGGAGCGCTTTGACCAGGATGTCGGCATGATCGTCCCGCGCGGCGAAGAGTAGCGTCTTGCCCGGCTGATCAGGCGGACATTCCAGTGCCACGGCCTGGGCGACGGCCTTGTTGAAGGGTTCGGTATAGACCTTGCGGTTGAACTCAGCGATTTCGAAGTCGACCTGATCCTCCAGGTCAAACAGGTCGATCTGGCCAGTGCGCGGATCGATGATGTTGACCTCTTCGCCCTGATCGAAATGAATGCCCGTCTGGCTGAGCGCGGTGACGATACGGCGCGGGGGGCGATGATCGATCAGGTAGCCATCGATGACGGCCTGCCGGTAGCCATAGTGGAAGACCGGCGCGCCGAAGATTTCGCGGGTGTGCAGCGCGGGCGTGGCCGTGAGCGCGACCTTGGTGGCATCGAAGAAATCGAGCACGCGGCGATAAGCAGAGAGGTAATCGTCGAGGTTGCGGAAACCGAGGTCGTCCTCGCGCAGTTCGGCATCTAGCGTGTAGCCGCGGTGCGCCTCGTCGACGATGATCAGGTCATAGGTGCCGGGAGTCGGCCGCTGGGCGTCGGGATCATCAAACACGCGGCGGATCATCGCCTGGACGGTGGCGACCTGGACTCGGTCGGTCGCCTCGGGGAACTTCTTGGCAATGTCCGCGACGGGGAAGACCTCGTCGAACTTGAGGAAGCCGCTGGTTTCGGTCGTGCTCATGGCGTCGAGCGTCTGACGGCCCAGCGCGTTGCGATCGACCAGGAAGAGAATGCGGCGGAAGCGCTTGCGGCGAAGCAGCTCATACATCAGCGCGATGGCAAGGCGCGTCTTGCCGGTGCCCGTAGCCATAGCGAGCAAGATATGGCGCTGGCCTCCGCCCACCGCCTTCTCGACGGCCGCGATGGCGTCCTGTTGGTAGGGGCGCAGGCCGGTGACGCCGATCTCGCGTTCGGCAAGCGTGCTGGTTTCTTCGATCGCCTGTTCCAACCGCTCGATCAGGTCACGCGGTGAGAACCATTCCGGCAGGGCGCGTGGTTCACCCGCATTGGGCCGCGCATCCCAGAACCAGATACCAGACTTGGTAGCGAGCTGCTTCACATAGGGGCGACCGTTGGTGACGAAGAGGAAGGGCACGCGGAAGCGGGCATTGCCGTTCTGCCAGGGACCACCGCTTGGCAGTTCGTCGGGTGTCAGGTCGATGCCGGTGGCATAGCGCTTGGCCTGCCCCAGCCTGCCGGGCACGTCGCGAACCTCGCGCTTGGCTTCGACCACGCCGACGCAGCGGCCATCGATGAACAGGGCATAATCGACCGGGCCCGTCGCCGTCGGCCATTCGGCAATTGCCATGGCTTTGCCGTATTCCGGGCGCGCGCCGTTGGCGTGGCGGAGCACGGCGCTGTCGACCATCCACCCGGCGGCGCGGAGCTGGTCATCGATCAGCACACGGGTTGTGGCTTCGTCCAGTTCGATCTTGTCGGCCTGTTGGACGGCGAGTTGCGCCAGCAGGTCAAGTTGCTGGGCGGGTACGGCTTCGGCGGCGCGCTGGGCTTCCTTGAGTGCCGCTTCGACCGTGTGCAGGCCAGCTTCGGTTTCGGCGGCATATTGTTCCCAGAATTCCTTTTCCCGCTGCCTTTCCTCGGCCTGCTGGAACGCAGCAAGGCGGGCGGCTTCGGCTTCCTGCCGGGCCAGTTGCGCTTTCGCTTCGGCGTCGGCGCTGGCACGGACCTGGTGCTGGAGCTTGCGGATTTCATCCTGGAGTGATGCGGCTGCATCGACCGGCGGTGCGGGCGGAACGAAGGGGCCTGGCTTGAAGCCGGGCGCGTTACCGTAACTGCGATGGAACCAGATCGCGGCGGTGCGCGCCATCTTGAGCGCAGTCAGCACGTCACCGGACGTTCCCGCGTTCTCGTGCGCGGCGGCATTGCCGACCTTTTTGAGATGGTAGAACAAATCAGCGACTTCACGCGGCATGACCGAACGGAGCCTGAGGCTGCGCATGGTGTCGTCGAAACTGACTTGGGCCGATGGAAGCAGGGCGTGGCGGGCGGCCACTTCCTTGGCCAGAAATTCCGCCAGCTGGCGCAGCTTGATCAGTGCGGACGGAGCATCGTCATTGAAATACCGCTCTGCCAGCGCCCCCAGGCGCGCCAGCTGCATGTCATGCGCCGCCAGGAAGTTGAAGTTGCTGCTGACCGCCATTTGGCCAAGTCTTACCGGCGAACGTATAAACCTCAAGTTGCCAGAGGGGAAATATTCCTGCGACGCTCTACGTCGGTGGAACCCAGTAACGGGGGCTTGGCCCTTTGTTCGACCACTTACGCCGTCGTTCCCACCCTAAAACGAAAAGGACTGGACTCAGGAGCCTACCCTGCGTGCCCAGTGCCTGCTCCAGCTCGACCATGCTGTAAGGACGGATACGGCTGATTTCCGGCTGGCTATCGAACCATGCCAAGAATCGTTGTTTCAGTTCCGGCTTTGATCGCTGGGCCGCGCCCGCTTCCTCCAGTAGTTCCCGACTCCAAGCTTTTGTCATCGCGGTGCCCATGCTCTGTCCTCGTTTATGTGCTGGTGGTGGCGGTGGATTTAGCCCGACAGGTGACGGATGGTGAGGCAATCGGTGACGCATTGCAGGGGATTTCGTCACCTGCCAAAGTCGCAGCAATCCGTGCTTTCCGGCCTGCCAGTGACGCAATGACGTATTTTTTTAGAATAATAGGAATCATAGAAGGCAGCGCGGCCAGCGTCCAGCCGTTGGCGACTGCCCACGCTTTGAAGAAAGTCGCGGGGGAATAGGTCACCTCGCCGCAGCACCCTTGCGTGCGGCTGAAAACAGCCACTTTTTGAGGTGACGTAACATGGCCGGAATCCGTCACACCCCTGTCACCCGATCACGCATAGACACCTGCGTCCTTGAGGACGCTCGCCGCGAAGGCGCTGGCGGACGGCATGGCACGCTGCCCTCCCGTGCTAGCGTGATTAAGTGGAACGCCTAGCCGGGTAAGGTAGCGCCCAAAGGCGTTGGAGGCGATAGGACGCACCCGCCGGGTTTGGGCATAGCTCGTGTAGTCATTATATAGGTGCCGGGACTCCACTGCCCTATTGAACCATGTACCCCCACGGTCGGCCAGGTCGAGCGCCCATTGCACTTCCAGCGACAGGCTCCGCTCCTGCTGGTCCCGTAGCGCCTCGGTGATGGGAACTGCCCGAAGGTTAATTCGGTCCAGCTTGAAGCGCTGGAGAATATACATCAGCGCCTCGATACCGCCGTTGTCGGCCTCCCGGCGCAGCGCGTCGAAATAGGGGTGATCGCCTGTCCTTTCCTGATCCACGTCCAACACGAAGAAGCGCCGCGCGCCATGACCTGCCGGAACCGCCCATTCCGCGTTCGTCGCCGCCATGATGTGCAGAATGTTCGGGACCGCATAGACCCCGCCGTGCTTGCGTTCGACGGTCAGGTAGGGGTCGGTGATGATCGACTTGAACTTCGAGGCCGCTTCCTTGTTGCCAGCCCAATGCAATTCATTCAGCACGACTAGGCAGCGCGTTTCAAGGTGCGCATTGAACTTGCTCAGCAAATGCGTCGGCTCGGCTATCACCAGCGCATGGTCCCCAAAAATCTCGGCCAGCCACACCCCGACTGATGACTTGCCGGACCCTTCGGCAAGGCTGCGCAGAACGACAACGACGCCAGGCGCTTCCCAAGGCTTCTGAACAAGGTGAGCCATCCACGCGAGCAGGTAACGGAAATGCTGCGGGTTACCGCTGCACACCACGTCCCACAGGTGCCGCAACATCCGCTTGCACTTACCCCGCCGCGCCTTCCGGTTGAACCCGCGCCAGAGATTGAGCATCGGCTGGCCGGATTTGGTGACCAAACTCCCAGCAGGATCGAAGCGGACTTCTGCCACTTCGCGCCGGTCGGGGCTGCTATTCCAGATCGGATAGGCTGGCTTACGCGTACCGTCCGCGTTCACAATCGAGCGGCTGGCCAGAGCCTCCTTCATTTCCTGTGGTGAGCAGGGGTGAGTCCGCCCTATTCCATCAACTCGGAAATGCGTCGATTTGCCGCCCCAGTCATGGGCGAAGCCGAAATGCTTGTTAATCTCCTGCACCGCCTGAGTAGCAGGAAGCTGGCGCGGCAAGGACATGATGCCGGTGCCCGCCGGGAGAACGGCAGGAGGTGGTGGAACGGGCGGGGCAGAAGGGACAACAGGCAGAGAATATTGCTGGGGCATGTTCCAGCCATTCTGCTTCGCGTGGTGGAATAGGGTGGCCAGCGTAATGCCCCTAGTCGGGTCGAAACTCCGGATTAGCGTGTCCGTGGCAACCCTGTCATAGCGAAGCGGCGCACGCTGGCTCCAGCCATGTACAATCGGCGGTGCACACTTCCAGCCCGTGGACATGATGGCCCAGCCGAGATTGCGCCAAGTGGGATACTCTGTGTCCGGCGACACGTAATCAAGCGCCGACTCCACCACGGTCAAGCCCCAGAGGTTTTCCTCCAAGGGAGCAAAAGCCGGAAGGGGAGCGAAGCTCTGCGGAGCGAAACCCGGCGGCAACGTCAAGGGTGCCACCATAGCGCTGCCCGTCGCCCGAATCGACAATTCGACCTGCCATGTCTGAAACAGCCCTTCAGGGATGACAGGCAGATTCCGCCAGTCTCCCGGACCGCCCCAATGGTAGGGCTTACCGGTGTCGGGGTGGATTGAAGGGGGGAGAACGTCCTGGACGGACTTGCCACCGGAGTCTGCGCAGCGAAACTCCAGGATCATCTCCTCGTCATCGCCCTTGATCTGCAATGTTCTAACAGGCGCGCCGACGCTCGAAGGCAACCGAAAGAGCAGCTTGCCGCGACCGGCGCGCCCGGAGGCAATCTCCACACGGTCAGGCGCCGCGAACAACTGCCCAAGATTCACGCCGCGGGCTAGCAACCATTCCGAGGCCGCCCTCCAGTCATCCACATCCAGCGCCATCGTGCCGGACCATGCATGAAGTAATCCGATGTTGCCCGTCAGCGTAGCCGCCGCAGTGGGGCTGGTGATGGCGTTCTCAAGCAAGTTCCAACCTTTCGCAGTCGGGCCTTTGCGACCGAGCGGGATCGCGCACACGGCCAAACTGTGGCGTACATACTCAACCGCTTGGGTGCCGGTGCCAATGGGAGCGCTAGCTACCACAGTCTGCCTCCGCGTCCGAATACCAGTCCCCTAATGCGACCGGGATCAGTTCGGCAGCAAGGTAATAGCAACGCCGCGACTCGTAAGCACCCTCGGCCAAGATACGCATGTCGGCCAAAGGCATGACATTCTCGGTCGCCAATTCATGCACAGCGACTTCATAATCGTGCTGCGTCACCAGCCCTTGGACCCTGAGGAGCGCGAGGGAATTGAGCTTGGCCATAGTCACATGGCCGGCGACAGTTTCCCGCCACGGCATGTGACGATTGCGGATGGCCTCCGATTCGGGGCGTTCAAAAAACCGCTTCAAGCGTTCGGCCAACTGGCGCTCGCGGTCAGATTGTCCGGGGTTGCTCATTTTGCCCCTCCGTCGCTGGTGGAGCGAACTCGGCGGGTTTCAATCCAGCTATCGAGATCGGCCTTGCGATAGCGGACAGCGCCGCCGAGCTTCACGAAGACAGGGCCTTCTCCGCTAATGCGAAAGCGCTCCATTGTCGGCTTACCGAGGCGAACGTAATCCGCTGCCTCGCGTGTGTTGAGAATGTCAGTTGTCATTAGAGCCTGCCTCGTTTTGTTTGGCAGGTGCTCAAGTATTCGGAAATTTTCGGGCGCGGTAGAAGGGGAAAAAGGACAAAGGGGGGACTAATTTCTAGCGGACTATTTGTCCTCTCCGTTTCGCCAAATCGGCCCGATGATCCTTTCCATGCCACGAGCATTCCAAGGCTGTTGTGTCTTTGGGTTCGGTCCAAATTCGACGGCTAGGGAAGCGGCAGCTGCCCCGACGGATAGGCCAGGCTGTTGTTCGAGCAGTTCTCTCGCGCGTGCACAAACAGCATCCCGGTCGATCTCCGGTGGCCGGCCGCGCTTCGTCTTCTTTGCCACTGAAATGGCAGGAAATTGTTGCAAAAGTTCAGCTCGCGTCACTTCGACCGTTTCGTATCCAGCCGCGTAGCTTGATCGATTTTTTTCCTTGACCCCGGCGAAGCTCTGAAATGCGCGCGCGCCATATTCTTCGGCTTTGCCCAACCATGCCATTGTTGTTAGCTTCCCACCATCGGACGCACGCGTAGACGTCGAGGTGCCCCAAGTGCCGAGCACCCTGCTGCCATTTGTGGGGAGGCATTGCAGCCTTTCTCGGTCGAGGTCGAACTGCTGAAGATCTGTGAACTGGTTTTCGGGTATGTCGTCGACATGCCCCGCCTTGGGATCATCGCTTTCATCAGCATCGGTCACAAATCTGCCCCGGGCCTTCAAGCGACCATCGCTAGCGATAATGGAAAATTGCTGCATGGCTTCGTTCAGTGTCACCCAAATTGCTGGATCACTGCGCAACCGTTCCTTGATGCCTGCCGCATCTAGATGGGTGCGAAAAGCGATCCATGATAGCGCCTCGGTCAGCGTGACGAATTTTCGGTCTTGCTCTGCACCTTGCATGGACTGATCCCCTATGCGCCCCGTCAGGCTGATTTCTTCGCGGCTTCCAACGGCACCACATTGTCTTGCTCGGCAGGCGAAATGACGGAAGCAACATGCCGCGCCCATGCGTCGAGAGCGGAACGCTTCTCCTCCTTCCAATCATGGCGTTGATAGATTCCTGCCACTCCGGCCCGCGAGCCGCTGACATGGTTCAGGACGGATTCGGTGACTTCGAAACGGATACCCAAGCGCTGAAAGCCGGTGGCAACGGTGCGGCGAATGTCATGGATGCGCCAATTTGGCAGCGGCACTTTGTCTGAAGCCTTAGCTATAGCCGCGTCCAAGGCGAGCTTGGCCTTTGAAAATCCTGAAATGGCCGTCTTGCCGTTTGTCGTCAGGACCGGGCCAATCTTTGGCCATTTGACATCATCGTCGGCTTTGTCGTCGACGTTATCATCCTTTTTGGCAGCGGCGGCACGGATTGCCGCGATAGTATCGAGTTCAGCCAAAACTGAAGCTGACAAAGGCACAATATGGGCAACGCCGTTCTTGGCGCGGTCGGCTGGAATCGTCCAAGTTGCCGCTACCTCGTCCAACTCTGCCCACTCCATGCCGGCCACTTCAGCGCGGCGTTGGCCCGTCAGGATCAACAGCCGATAAAATGGGCCAAACACTGCATCGGCATGGCTGGCTTGCCAAATCTTGGCCAGTTCGGCGTCAGCCAATACCCGTTCGCGAGCCTTTGGCGCTTCCGGCTTCCCCATCGCGTCAATCGGGTTTGCGGCAATGTCACCGCGCTTGACCGCCCAGCCGAACAGCACCGACGCATAGGCATAGACGGCCCGGCGCAACGCCCTTTGCTTTGCAGGAATGGCGTCCAGCACCTTTTGCAGATCGGTCCGGTCGATGTGCGGCATGGGCTTGGACTTGAACGCAGGCGTCAGATGGTTGCCGACAATGCCAGTGGCCAACCGGACACTGGACGGTCGACGGCCCTTCTCATGTTCGTAGTCGGCAAGCCAGAGTGGCGCATAGCGATCAAAGGCTAAGGCAGACTCAATGCGGGCACGCTGTTCAGCCTCCCTGTGAGCCAGGTCCCTCGCCGCCCTCCGCTCCGCATCCAACTCAAAGGGGTCCGTGCCAGTGGCCACCGTTGCCGCCAGCTTTTGAGCTAGCTCGCGCGCTTGGTCCGGTGCAAGCGCCCCATGACGCCCGATGGTGTAACGGCGCGGTGCCGTCCTCTTAGCCTCGCCAGGGCGAGCCAGCCGGTACTGATAGATGTAGGTCTTGCTTCCGGCTGGGGATACCTTCAACCCAAAGCCGGTCAAGTCCGTGTCCCATAGGAACTCGTCCCGCTGGCCCGCTTGCATCGCGTCCACCGCACGCTTTGTGATCTTCGCCTTTGCCATCCTACCTGCCTCGCTTGCCGTTCCAGCAATCAGATAGTAATCACCAGCAATCAGGTTTGCAACAACACCTGATTACAGGCGACGACAAAAACAGCGAAATTACGGGGTTTTGTTGATCTCCTCACCCTGAGACCCGCGCAAACCTGTGGCCATTTTGCTAACTCTTAATCAGCGGGTCCTAGGTTCGAGCCCTAGTGCGTCCACCATTTTTCAATGACTTAACGGATAAATAGGTCTCAAAACGGACCTTTCCGCTTATCTGGGTTCCCCTGGGGTACCAGATTTTTCGAGGCGTCCATTTTGAGAGTTGCTCTCGTGGGAAGCGACATTGATTTCCCATGCCGATAGGATTAAATCCTACTGATGGAGGAGGCTGACCATCCGTTCGACCCAGCAATTTAGCGTGACGCTGCCCAATGAGATGGCGGCACTCGTCCGCGCCAAGGTGGCGTCCGGGGAATATGCCAGCGAGAGCGAAGTCATTCGCGAGGGCCTCCGTGCGCTGAATGCCCGTGAGCGTGCACTCGATGATTGGCTACGGCAGCAGGCGCTGCCTGCCTATGATGCCTATCGCGCCGATCCTTCGCGAGGGATTGCGCTGGAGGAAGTGCGCGCGTCCATCGGCAAACGGGACGTCTGAGTGCGGACAGAAGACTGACGATGTCCTATCGCATCGTCTTCACACCCGAAGCCCGCGACCAGCTCGATCGGCTGCACGCCTATATTGCGGCTGTTGCCGACGTAGATACCGCTGCGCGGTTCACAGATGGCATCATTGACCACATCGCGACCCTTCATGAGTTTCCAAAACGGGGGACGGCGCGTGACGACCTTCGCTCCGGCTTACGCACCCTTGCATGGCGACGCCGGGTGACGATCGCCTTCATGGTCGAAGAGGTCGACGTGGTGGTAGTCGGCATTTTCTATGGCGGTAGGGATTTCGAGACTTTATTGAAAGAGGACTGAAGGACAGGTCGTTACGATCCCGGATCGGGCTCGCAACCGCCTGCAACGTGTCCCCTAAGTGCGTACCGGTTTTCAGCCTTCGCGCAAAGGTCCTCGATTTCCCACAGGATGCGCGGCACCTCCTTTGCCGCCCCTGTTTCCTCCCGGAGATCATTTTCGAACAAGGCGCGGGCCTTGGCAGTCAGTTCAACAAGCGATTGGTAGCGTTCCCAGCTCATCCTTGGCGACCAAAGTGCATAGTCGCCCGCCGACTGAAGACCCCGCGCGGCCTCACCCCCTACGCATACATCTGCAAATGCTGGACAATCGAGCCAGGTCAACCTACACCTGCACCAGCAATTGCCGGGACCAAACAGCCAGCCCTTCCATTGTCGGGCAATGGCTGATGGAGTGGCGAGAACAAAAACCGATGGAGAGATTTGCCATGGCGGCCGGCTCACTTTCAGGCATGACCGCGTTCATCACCGGTGGCAGTATGGGGATGGGTTTCAACGCTGCGCGATTGTGCGTCGGCGATGGTGCCGCGGTTGCCATCATGGGACGCCGCGCAGATGCTTTGGAACAGGCGCGCGACCGCCTGATTGCCGAGTTCCCGGATGCGACACTGGTAACCGTGGTGGGCGATGCGCTCGACGAATCGGCCGTGCGTGCCGGACTCAAGGGCGCGTACGACATACAGGGCCGGCTCGACATGATCGCGGCGACGATCGGCACGGCTCATTTTCGGCCGTTGTTGATGCATGACGTGACGACCATGCGGGACGATTTCGATCGCAATGTGGTGAGCGCGTTTCTTGCGATCCGGCATGGCGCACCCCTCATGCATGACGGCGGCGCGATCGTCTGCGTCTCGTCGTGCGCGGCGGCCATGCCGATGAAATACCTGGCCTCCTACGCCGCCGGCAAGGCCGGACTGGAGCATTTCGCTCGCGCGGCCGCCCTGGAACTTGCCCCGGCCAAAATCAGGGTGAACGTCATCCGCCCGGGACTGACCCGGTCGGAAGCCACCGAGCAGGCATATTTCGGCGACGACGAGATCATGCGGCGGTTTCTCGCCTGTATTCCGTTCGGTCGCCCGGGGGAATCGCATGAAGTGGCAGCGGGCATCCGCTTCCTCATGGGGCCGGAAAGCTCGTTCGTCACCGGGCAGAGTTTCGCGGTCGATGGAGGAATGGAACTCATGTGCCAACCAGACTTGAGCAACGTAATCGAGAAGGCATTCGGTCCGGAAGTGCTCAAGGCAGCGCAGGCGGGGCGCGAGCCGCCGCAATGACCGCGGCGGAACTGCCGCACCTCAAAGACCGGGGAACTTGCCCCAAGTGCCATGACTTCACATCCATCATCGCAAGCCTGGCGAATTGGACAAAATGAATTCATGCGATCGTCGAACTGGCACAGGCCCCCGATGTCCCTGATCCGGCCAGTGCGTTCGAATTCCTGGCGCCCGGTCTCTCCCAGTTAGCGCCGAGCAAGCGCCCGTGCTCGGTTGAGTTCACGCATCAGCGGGTGCGCGACGACGCTGGAAAGGTCCGGCGTTCAGCCTTGCGTGACGCCCGGATACGCGCATCGTCGCACGGATGTGATTGATGGCCGGGCACCTTGACCAGGCAATCATTGGGCCGGCCTTCGGATAGGCAGGGATCTATATGCATTTGAACAGGCAACTGCCGTCTCGTCACCGGACCGGCCTGCAAGGAACGCCGCAGGCCGTGGCCGCATTAGCGCCGCAGTGCCGCCAAATCGCGCAGATCGTCGTCCGTGAGCACCCAGCCGGTCGCAGCGACGTTGGCCGCGATCTGCTCGGGCTTGCTGGCACCGGCAATGATCGAACCCACGCAGTCCTGCGCTGCCAGCCACGACAAGGCGAGCTCGAGAATCGTGTGTCCGCGCTCACGCGCGAAGGACTCGAACTCGGCGACCTGGGCATGGTGCTGGTCCGAAACCTGTCTCCCGCGGAGAATTCCGTTCACGAAAGTGTCCGCCTCGAACCGTGACCCGGCCGGCACGACCGTTCCCTGCGCGTATTTACCCGTCAACAGTCCGCTGGCGAGCGGAAAGTAAGGAATGAGCTTCAGTCCGGTTCGCACGCAGGCTTCGATCGTACCCTCCTCGGCTTCGCCCGGAACACGTAGATCACGCCCGAAAACGGATCGCGGCCATACTCCTTGCCGACCAGCGCAGCCAATGCGTCTGGCCCCTTGCGAAAATCCACCGGGCGCGTCGCCACCATCACGCGCGCGTTGGCGCCTGGTCCGATCATCGGGTCGCCTTTAGCGCTTCGATCACCGCGGCAATCACACCGGCATCGGCGCCGCGGTTGATCTTCACCGCCACGCCATCGATCTCAAGCTCGACGGCACTCACCTTCGATCGCCGGCGCTTGTTCGGACGGCGTGACGTGAGGGGTTCAACAGTAGAAGCCGCCTCAACAATGGCGGGGACGAACACGGACGCTGCTTGCAACGGCACGCCCTGCTCGTCCATCTGCTTGCGCAGTTGTCGACGCCAAGTGAACAGCTGCGAAGGACTGAGCGCGTGCCGGCGCACCCCCGCAGAAACCGTCTCTCGACTGGAAAAGCTCTCGGCGACAACCGACGGCCTCACTTCGTCTGGCCAATCCCGCCGACGGCCGGCCCCGGTAAAAACTTCGAAGCGCTGGACACCACTGTGCCAGCATCATCACATGACATCGTCATAGCACCAACGCTCTCTACCCGATCAGGGCGCGGAGACTCGGCGCTACGCTTCAGGCCCGCAAGGTGGGCTCCCGACGGCGCTTACCGATCAGTCGGCTCGACAAAGCCATCTCCTTCGCCCTGCTAAC
>Ga0070671_100000042_pt1 | contig 91321 bp, 83 predicted proteins | sample KBSS73metaG_FD_65341 | JGI IMG/M metagenome (GOLD analysis project Ga0070671, IMG submission 65341) | Switchgrass rhizosphere microbial communities from Kellogg Biological Station, Michigan, USA - KBS S7-3 metaG | ecosystem: Host-associated > Plants > Roots > Rhizosphere > Soil ...
GACCGATGCGCTCGGGACTCTGACCACAACGACCTACGATGATGCCAACCGCAAAACCACGTTGACGCTGGCCAACAGTCTGGTGGTGGCGACCACCTACGATCAGGCGGGGCAGGCGGTGGCTGTGGTGCGCAGCGGCGTCGAAGGCGCGTTGGGCACCACCACATATACCTATGACAAACTCGAACGGCGGGTAGCCCAAACCGACCCGACCGGCGTGACACAATACTGGCTGTACGATGCCGAGGGCCGCCAGGTCGGCCACATCGACGGCGATGGCGCGCTCACCGAATACGTGTACAACGCCGCCGACCAGCTGATCAAAACGATCCGCTATGCCAATGCGGTGAGCGCCGCCGTGCTGAGCGCGGCCAATACGGACCCGACCACGCTGACACTGAACAGCGTGCGACCGGGCGCGAACAGCGGCGACGATCGCACCACCTATCAGCTCTACGATGCCGCCGGCCGCCTGGTCAAAACCATCGACGGCGCCGGAGCCGTTACGGAGTACCTGTACGACGGCGCCAATCGCCCCACGGACACAATCCGTTACAGCACCTTGCTGAGCAGTGCTGAGCTGGCAGCACTCGCCGTTACCACAACCGAGATCCTCCCGAACGATGCCAATGCGACCGTTGCCGGCGACCCGGTCAGCGATCGGCGCACGCGTGCGTTTTACAGCGATGATGGCTTGCTGCTCGGTACGCTCGACGGCGAAGGCTATCTGATCGAGAACCTGTACAACGCCGCGGGTCAGCGCACGCAGACGATCAAGTATGCGACCCAGACCGTGAGCGCGAACTGGGCGACCGGCACGCTGGCAACGCTGCGTCCGGCGATGGATGCCAACGATCAGTTGAGCTACTTCCTGTACGACAGCAAGAATCAGCTGGTCGGCGTGGTTGACCCGGAAGGGTATCTGAACGAGGTGCAGTACGACCTCGCCGGTAATCGGACGGCGGACATCCGCTATGCAACCCCGGTGACGTACAGCCCGGGGCAGACGCTCGCGCAAATCCGGCCGGCAGCGAACGCTGAAGATCAGAAGATTGTTTATACCTACGATGCGCTGAACCGAGTCACGCAGACCAGCAGCCAGCCCGACGGGCTGGTGACCAGCTACACCTACGATGCGGTCGGCAACCTAACCAAAACGGCAAAGGCCGTCGGCATGCCGGAGCAGCGCACCCAGACGCAACGTTACGACAGCCTGGGTCAAATGACGCAGGCATTATCGGCTGCGGGCGCGGTCGCGCTGGCCGCACTCGGCGGGTCACCCACGCAGGCGCAGATCGATACGGTATGGACCCAGTACGGGTACACCTACACGTACGACGCGGCGGGTCACCGCACCAGCACCACCGACCCCCTCGGCAATAAAACACTGTTCTACTACGACAACAACGGCCGACTCGCGTACACGATCAATGCGCTGGGTGAGGTGGCGGCGCTGGCGTACAACCTGTTTGGCGACGTGATTTCTAGCCGGCGGTACGGCACCCGGCTGTCGAGTGCGACGCTGGCAACGCTGAGCGGCGGGCTGATCGACGCGACGCTGACCAGCGCGGTGGCAGCGATCGCAGATCCGCAGCAAGACTCGACTGAGACATCGACATACTACAGCCAACGGGGTCAATTGGCATCGCACACCGATGCACTGGGCAATGATGTCCAGCTAGCCTATGACGCTTTCGGAGACATCAGCTTACGCGATATGCGTCTCGATGCGGGCAATACCCGCCGCATTGATGCGGTGGATTATGACCGTCGCGGATTGGCTGTCAGCCAGCGGCAGGATACCGACGCCAGCGGTGCCGCAAATAGCGACACGACTACCATCACTTATGTCACTGATGCATTCGGTCGCACCACGCGCACCATTGATGGACTGGGTAACAATTGGGATGCGAGCTACGATCGGCTGGGCCGCACGATTACCACGACCGACCCAGGCACGCCTGCGCGAACACTGACGTATGACGCGTTCGGGCGGGTGCTGACGCGGCAGGATGCATTAGGCAATACGACGACATACACCTACGACACCGCCAGTCGCACCGTGACGATCACGAGCCCCGAAGGCATTGTCACCACGACAGTGAAGAATCAGCAGGGCGACACGGTGAGCGTCACCGACGGGCGTGGCAATGTCACCAGTTATAGCTACGATGCCAATGGCCGTTTGCAGACGGTGACGACGCCGGCGGGCACCACGACGCGCGACTACGACCACGCCGGTCAGCTGATCGACACGGTCGATGCCAACGGCATCCACACGGCGTACACCTATGATGCGGCGGGCCGCGTGCTGACACGCAGCGTCGATCCGACCGGACTGAATCTCACCAGCAAAACCTTCTACGATGCCAAGGGCGAGGCGATCTGGCAGCAGGATGCCAGCGGTATCTGGACCCAGACACAGTATGACCTGAAGGGACAGGTCACCTCGGTCATCGTCGATCCGGCGACCATCCCGACCGGCGACAGTACCGAGACGGCCTTGTCGCTCAGCGACAATGTAAGCGGCGGGCTAAACCTGCGCACCGATTACACCTACGACGCGCGTGGCAGGACGCTGACAGTAACGGAAGGGGCTGAGTCGGATCAGCCGAAGGTTACCCAATACGTCTACGACAAAGCTGGGCGGCGCACACAAGAAAGTGTGGATCCGAGCGGGCTGAATCTGACCACGCAATACACCTACGACGCCAACGATAACGTGGTGGCGAAGACCGACGCGCTCGGCAACGTCACGCGTTACGTGTACGACGATAAAAACGAATTGATCTACAGCGTCGATGCCACCGGGGCGGTGGTGAAGACCGACTATGACGCCGAAGATCGGGTGATCCAAACCACCGCCTATGCCAACCCGATCAGCCTGACCAGCCCGAGTGTGCTGGGCACCGCGATCACGACCACGGACATCACCGGGCGGTTGACCGCCAACAGTGCGGCGGATCAGATCAACCGTACCGTCTACAACAAAGACGGCCAGATACGGTACCGGATCGATGCGACCAACGCGGTCACCGAGCTGCAATACGATGCCGTGGGCAATGTCATCCAGACCACACGCTACGCTACTCCGATTACCGTGCCGGATACCGTCAGCGCAGCCACGATCGCGGCCGCGCTGGTTACCAGTGCAAACGATCAGACCGAACATACCGTCTACGACGCTGCCAACCGCGCGACTTTCCGCATTGATGCGGCCGGTTTTGCTACGCAGTTCGTTTATGACAATGGCGGTCATCTGATTAAAAGCATCCGTTACGCCAGCGCCGTGGTGGGTGACATCACCGCAGATACCGCGCCGCAAATTGTCAGCACAGCGCCGGCGAGCGGCGTCTATATCCTTGTCGATGCCGCGCACGATCAAACCATTCGTCACGTGTACGATGCCGCCGGCCGTGAGCAATATACGATCGATGCCGCGGGCTTTGTGCTTGAGCACGACTACGATGCGCAGGGGCATGAAATTCGCCGTGTGCATTATTGGGATGCGGTTCAGGTGACCGATGCGACGGTGAGCGGACTGGCTTCCTTGCTGCCTGCTGCACCGACTGACGCAGGTTCCTTGGAGCTGATGAGTTACGACGCCGCCGGGCGCCTGACGGATCAAACGGATGGCGAGGGCGACGTTACTTCTTATGAGTACGATGCCAATGGGCATGTAACGGATGTGACGCAAGGCAGTGGCACTGCGGATGCGAGTACAACGCATTACACGTACGACGCGGCAGGCCGCTTAATTGCGCAAACGTTAGGGTACGGTACCGCGAACGCCAGCTCGACGCGTTATGTGCTCGATGCTGTCGGTAACCGCATTCAGATCATCGATCAACGTGGGATCGAACTGGCTGAAAGCGACAGCGCGTGGGCACTGTCGATGCGCCAGCAATTGGGTTATGGCTATTACGATTACAATACCTGGACTTTCCACACTTACACCGCCGCTGAACTGACAGATGGGCAGCGTCAGTCGCTTTACTCGCAATACTCGACGTATCAATATTTTGATAGCGATAACCGCGTGGTGGAGCGTGATGATGCGTTAGGAAATGCGACGTTCTACGCTTACGACGCGTTTGGTAATGCGACTGCGGTAACTGACGCACGCGGCTACACGAGCTATTCCTATTACGACGCTCGCAATCAACAAATATTGCGAGTCGATGCGCAAGGGTATGTAACGCAAACCATCTATGATGCCTTCGGCAACGCTGAGCAAATTACGCATTTCGCCAATGCAGTACAAGGCACCATAGACGGCTCTATTTCTCCTGCGATTGTCGATGCGGCGCCGACAGATCCCAATAGCCTGTATGTCTTGCGCGATAGCACACACGATCAGATCACGACGTTGCAGTACGATGAGCGTAACTTAAAAACGCAAATTACCGATGCGCTGGGTTACACGCAGCACTTCACCTACGACGCGCTGGGCAATGTCACTAGCACGACCGACAAAGCGGGCAATGTCACCACCTACAGTTACGATCTGAACAATCAGCTCGTTGCACAAACAAATCCTTTAGGCATCATCACGGCCTATCAATACGATGAGCGCGGCAATCGCATCGCGATGGTTGAAGCTCAAGGCACGGCGTTAGAGCGCACGACGGAGTATCAGTACGACGCGGCGAACCGCCTGACGGATATCACGCGCGCCGATGGCAAGGTCACGCATTATGTGCTCGATGCGCGAGGGAATATCCTCGAACAGCACGACGCATTTGGAACCAGTGAAGAACGTATTACGCGTCATGTTTACGATGCGCTCAATCGCGTTATTCAGGATACCGATCCACTCGGCGTAGTGACGACATATGGCTATGACGCAGTGGGCAACCGTATCGAAAAAACCTCGGCGGTTGGATTACCCGAAGAGCGCACTGAGAGTTGCGATTACGACGCGAACAATCGCATCACTGCTGAGTATGATGGCCAGGGTAATACCACGCAGTATTCCTATGACTTCGCGGGCAATCTCACTCAGAAAAGCATCGGCTCTCGCTCCACACAATACGAATACGACGGCAATGATCGTGTAACGGCGGTCGTTGATGGGATAGGTACGCGTACCGAATATCACTACGATGCGTTCGGGGATAAAGTTGAAACAATTCAAGCAGCGGGTATCGGTGGCCAGGAGCGTCATACGCTCTACGCGTATGATCTGGATAATCGGCTCATCGCAACGACGGATGCGATGGGCAGTGTCACTCAATATCAATACGACGCGTTGGGCAATCAAACGCAAATTACCGACGCCAATGGCGGTATTCAGCACAATACATTCGATGTCGCCGGCCGGCTGCTGAGTACGTTATCCGCGGGCGGAATACTGACCGTCAATACTTACGATATCCGCGGCAATATTCTGAGCACCACGCAATCGTTTGCCGATGGCAGCGATGCACGTACCACCCGCTATACCTACGATGTTTTGGATCGCAAAACCGCGATAACCGATGGTGAAGGTTTTACCACGTCGATCCAGTACGACCTGTTCGGCAATCAAACGCACATTACGATCGGGCAGTATCTCGTTGCTGCGAATGATCCTAGCTTCGATGCGAGCAAGGCTGCGCGTGCGCATGCGGAGTCCAATACGTTCACTTACGATGCCGACAATCGCATGCTCAGCATGATCGATGGCGAGGGTAACGTCACCGCATTTACGTATGACGCGATTGGAAATCGAACCAGCAAAACAGAAGCGGCAAATACGCAGCCGCGTACAACGACTTATCAGTACGATCTCGCCAATCATCTGGTTGAAGTCGACACACCCGAAGGCGGTGTAACGCACTACGCCTATAGCTCCGCGGGCGATAAGACCGATGAATGGATTGATCGCGGCGATTCCACCATTCACCGTTCGTTTACCTATGACGGCAATGGCCGCATGACTTCCATGACCGTCGATCCGAACGGTGGCGGCTACGGATATAACTATGGTTACGGCGAATGTGGCGGCTACGGCAGTTACGGCGTAACCACGCGTTACGATTACGATGCGGTAGGTAATCTGCTCGAAACGGAATACGCCGTTTATGGCTCCGGGTACCACACCACCACATCCGAATATGATTTAAATAATCGCAAGACCGCAGATATTGATGGCGAAGGTAATCGCACTACGTACGCTTACGACAATTTGGGCAATCGTATTCTGGTGACTGACGCGCTGGGGAATGCCGCGCATTATTACTACGACGATTCGCACCGTCTGATTGGGCTGTTAACGCCCGAGGGCGCATACACGAGCTTTGGGTACGACAGTGCAGGCAACCAAACTGTCCAGCATCAATACGCGACGTTGGTCGCGGACCCCAGTATCTTCTCGCCAGATCTGGCGGTCAGCAGCGCAGCCGACCGTATCACCACCACACAATACGACCGAACGAATCATGCGGTATCTGTTTCCGAGCCCGATGGCAGCACGACCCAAAAAACCTATGACGGCGCGGGTAACTTAATTCACGAAACGCTGTTTGCAAACACCACGGCACCACGCCAGCGTTCTTATACGTACGACCTCGACAATCGCTTAGTGCAATTCACGGATGTTGATGGTACGCAGACGTATTTCACCTGGGATGGTGCGAACAATAAAACCAGCGAGCGAATTGTTTCGGCAACGGACCCGAACGCGGTGCGCGAGACGCAGTATCGCTACGACCTGAATAATCGGCTGATCGAAAAAATATTCGATCCGAACGGTTTGAATATTATTCAGCAGACAGCATATGACCTGGCCGGCAATGTCGTTTCAACCACGGATGGGAAGGGCAACGTTACACAATATTATTATGATTTTGCCAATCGTCTGAGCCAAACCATCGATGCTGTGGGGAACACTACCTACTACGGATATAACGATGCAGGAAATCGCATCAGTGTTTCGACGACTTCAGATTATGAGACTTTCGTTGGGACCTCGTATAACTATGATCGTGATGGGCGAATATCTGCGGAATATAAATCCTATGTAAGTACGTTCACGATCAAAAATGGTTGGGGCGACGCTTACCCCATGACGCAACATTATTACGATGCGCTGGGTAATGAAGTTCAAACCATCGATCCGATGGGCAATAAGACCACACGGTATTTCGACAGCAGCGGACATAAAATTGCTGAATTGTCCGCCGATAATGTGCTGACCGAGTGGCAGTACGACGCGTTTGGTAACGCCGTGACGCAAACGGTATATATGACGCGGCTGACTAATGCCGATCAAGATCCTGACACAAGACCCACTCCGCCGGCAGGCGAGTCGCGCACGACCACAACGCAATACGACATCAAAGGACGCGTGGTCCATGTGACCTATCCCGCTGTCGATGTCACCTCGGTCTCTGTCAATGGCGCGAATTCGCCGACAGCGGCAGTGGCTCACGTCGCGCCGGAAGAACGCACCATTTATGACGCATTCGGCAATGCCATCGAAACAATCGATAAAGCGGGTAACCATACCTATTCCTATTTCGATGTGAATGGCCGTTGCATCGCCAAAGTCGATGCGATGGGTTACATGGTCGAGTGGGATTATGACCAGCAGGGCAATGTCATTGAGCAGCGAACCTATGCACAGCCTCTCGATGTAAGCAATATCCAGGCAGGTACTCGGCCGACCCCGCCATCGGGGGATGTCTATACGGTCAGCCGCGAATACGATGCGGCGAGCCATTTGATTGCTGAATACAGTCCCGCAGTTGGCGTGCACGATGGCATCGGCGCTGATAGTACCGAGCGAATACTGACGACCTACGAATACGACGCGGCCGGCAATCAAATTAGCCGCACCATCGCGGCGGGAACCGCGCAAGCGAGCACGGAATATTATTATTACGATGCGAGCAATCGAAAAATTGCTGTGCTGGATGCGCACCGCGTAATAACCACGTTTGCGTACGACGCGGTTGGCAATGTCACTCAGACAAAACGGTTCGCAAATCCATTAAGTGCTTCGGTGGACCCCTACTCGTTAACTAACACGAGCATATGGGGATTTCAGCATTTGGTGGCGAGCGCTCCCAATGGCGATCAAGAAACTGATTTCAGTTGGGATGTAAATAATAATCTAATCGAGCAGAAAACCCTCGGAGCTGGTGCCGCCGGTACTTACGCAGATATTCAGTATGGCTATGATTTGGCAGGGCGCCGTACGTGGTCTCGCAATCAAGGAAGTCAGCCCTACGCCTACAACGACAACACCAATGCCACGCAACTGGAATACGACGCCATGGGGCGCGTTACGCGCACCATTATGCCGGATGGCACCAGTACTGTTAGCGAGTACGATGCGGCCGGAAACTTGATTTATCAGTATATTGGAAGCCCTTTGGTAACGGCTGTAATCGGCGGCGTTTCAATGTATTTCGACGATGCCGAAGTTAACGGCATCGATTGGAATTATGGCCCGGCAGTACGACAAATTTCGTTTACCAATTTGCCCGATCTCAGCTCTCTGGGCGGCGGTGATATCCGCATCGATTTCCATCTCGATAGCTGGGGAGGCGAGCGATCGAATCAAAGTTTTTCGGGGGGAGATTATCAATTCACGTTTGCAGAGGGGCAGCGAGACAGCGGAACCCTCAGCTTTATGGAGGGTGGCATAGATAATCGCGAGCATTATCCGATTAACGACGGCCCAGCGGTACGAACCGGCTCCATTGCGATATACAAAACGGTAAATGGAGTGGCCGTTGCGATAGGAGATAAAGTTCCCGTAACGTTTGATCGAACCTATTCGTATTGGACAGCAGGTGGCGGATCTCGCGATTATCGATACAGTGCAGAGGGCTCTGTAGTCACAAAATATAACGACAGTTTAGCTGGCGACACTGCAGTAACGCCTGCAACGTCTATTGCAGCAAATTATGACAGCGCCAATGGAATCTCGATCGCATGGAGTGCGTCGCAATATGCAAAAAGCTCTTGGATCGTATGGGATACCGTCAGCCATAGCGATGCTTCGAGCTATGCAGCAAAAATTGATGCGGAATTAGCAGGTAATTCTGCAGTTATTCCAGCAGCCGCGGTGAGCACTGGCCAAATACTTTATTTCCGCGTTGCGAGCAGCGATGCAAATGGAAATGTTGTTTATTCGCGCGAAGAATCGACTACGGTTCCGCCGGTGGTGCACGATATTCAGGTTTCACGTGTTGGTGCATCGGGAATACATGTTGTCGCGACGCCGCCTGCAGGCGTGCAAAATTTATTGTTCTATTACGGCAATCCCGGTGGCACCAATACCCAAGTTGCCATGGTGCAGCAGGCGAACGGCACATATGCTGCGGACGTTGCCAGCATTCCCTCTCTAAATCAGAAAAACTACCGTATTGTTTGGGCAGATGCCGCGGGTAATCAGTACAGCACCAGTGAGCATAAATTTGTTAATGCGGATGAACATCTGACCGCAACGACATCGATCGAGCAAAACGCCATTACTAATGGTGGTGCAACGACATACACCATGACGTTGGGAACGCAGATACCCTCTGCCGCTGCACAACAATATAGTTACATGAAAGTCGTCTGGAAAAATTCGGATATCCCCAATGCGCCGACGCATGAAGCGATAGTCTTCGGAGGGACTGTTAACCACGATGGCACAACGCTATTCACTTTTTCGTTAGGTTCCAACGCAGAGACTTTAATTGCGGGCCATTACGCCGTGACATTGGAGGGCGTACTGCCGGACAACGGCAGTGGGACAGAAGCAAAAGTCATTTTTGATGAGTTCACGCTTGACGTAGGTTCTGCCACCACTTCCAGTATTCGTCAGACATTGAGCTGGGCGATTCCCGCTGCATCTATCGGGACTACCGAACAATGGGTTCTGATCGATGGTGTAGCGGTTGCAGCGCGACGCGACACCACGGGTACGCGACTGCTGGTATCGCCAACCACGCTGACTACGGGCAATCATGATTATCAGGTTTTTTATGGAGAGCAGATTGCTGCATCTCATACGGTAGATATGAGTAGTGCTGTCGCTTCGTCAGGCTACGATGTTGCGGTGAGCGTAACCTTGGATCCGGCTGAAGTAAGTGCAATAGGCGGACATACGCTTACATTGTCATGGCGCTCCCCGGCATCTGGCGAGGGTTTTGCGAATGCACTAAATCTTACCTCTAGCGGCAATGTGTTCAGTGGCACCGTGGCTCATTTAGTGGCGGGTAACTATGAAGCCAAGCTGTCTTATCTGGATGCCACCGGTAGAGAGGTAATCGTAGACCTACTGCGCTTCTCGCCCCAGGATATTGTTCAAAATATCGTAACGCCTCCACCTGCCACTATTAATATCGGAACTCGAGTCAATATTTTTAATGAGCGCTCGAACGGTTTTGTGGGTTACGCAAACTCTGTCTTTAGCGGGGACGATAGTAATCCTTCGTACGGCGTCAAAGGCAGCATTGCAAATAACACACTGATCGTTAACGGTAATACATTCACTATTGGTGAATTACAGATCATTGATCATTCCGATGTGACCGGACAATGGAAAGAATTTGTTCTTGGCTTTAACGAAAAGAGCGCCAATTTTTCAGGGGCCTTTTCAATAAAAGACGCTAATGGTTCAGTCCTTTTTTCGGCGAATTTTAGTGATTTAAAAAGGCAGGTTCTTGATGGTCCAAATGGAACCGCCGTTGTCCAGTATTATTGCAATAGCATTGTCGGGAATAACTCTTATTACGCTGGACTGACAGGAGATTTCCTGTCCACCGTAAACGCTGCTGTGAGCATCAATTTCGATGTTACGGGAATGGCTAAAAACGGCGTCCCTATTAGTCGAAGCGGGAATTCGTTTGTTGCCACAAGCAGTGAAACCGATGGCACCATTACGGCTGGTTATGATGTTGCGGTGAGTGCCGCACTAACGGATGCGCAGTTGGCAGCGGTTAACGGCAGGCCGGTGTACTTGTCGTGGCAGCAAACATCGCCCGCGCAGGGAGCGATTAACAACACCCTTCTCTCAGTTGATGGTTCGCAGTATTTCAAAACACTACCACTTTTTGCTGAAGGCAATTATCAGCTGCAGCTGTACTACACAAATGGCAGCAATCAAAAAGTGGTGCTCGATAGCTTAACGATCTCGGCGACAACGGTTGGCTTCAATCAATCAACTAACTCGACCGTTGTGATTTCGAAAGGCGGAGATGATGTTCTCACTGTCGATACTGATTCAGTTGTTACGATAAGTAGTGGTTTCTATGCGGGCGTAGCGCACGATAACAACCCATCGCTCGCGTTGACTATTCACGACACCGGCAATGGCGCATTCAGCAAATCGATCGATGGACGCAGCGCAGGTTACTACGTCGAGAACCGCTATAACGCAAACAATCAGCTCATTGGTACCAATGCAGGTACCGGCGTGTGGCGTACCTATGGACTCGATGCGGCCGGCAATCAAGTAGCAACCTATGAATACGGTGTAGAGAACAACACGACAGTACATGACAGCTATGCGGTATTTGACGCGCGCAATCGCAAGGTGGCCGATTACAGTGTTGCAGTGGCTGTTGATGGTGCGGCGAATCCTGAGCGCTTGGTGACGCAATACACGTATGACGCGCTCGATCGGCAAGTGACACAAGTCGATAATGCCGGCCGCTCGCTCTCGCGTCAATACAGCGCGATGGGGCGGCTGCTGAGTGAAACCGATTCGCTGAACAACACCACGGTGCATTGGTACGATCGCTTAGGCAACGAAACGAAAACACGCGATCCATTGCTGAATACGACGAACAAATATTACGACGCGGCGGGTGAGCTGATTCGAGAAGTCGACGGCGCCGGCAACGAGACCGATTACACCTACGATTCGTTCGGTCGCAAAACCCAAGTCAAACTGGTCGGGCCCAATCGCACGATCACTAGTCAGACCATTGCCTACGATCAGGCAGATCGAGTTGTTAGCACGACCGATGCACTTGGTCACACCATATCATTCGGTTACGACGAGCAGGATGATCGAATTTATCAAATCGATGCGAGTGGTCATCGCACCAATTTCGAATACGACGCTATGGGGCGTTTGATCAATACGAATTACGATCAAAGCGGCATCAATATAGGGGGATTGTTTGCCAGGCATTGGGAGGACCGGCTGTATTACGAAACGAATCCGGTCGTTCACACACAGGTCAATCTGCGCAGACAGTACGACTCTTACGGCAACCTGGTGCTCGAGATCGATGGCAACGGGCAGCCGACGCAGCACGTTTATGGTGCCTTCGCACATAAATCCGAAGATATCGATATTTCGGGAAGTAAGACGCACTACGAATACGACAGCTTCGGCAACCTCGTACACGAATACAGCGACACAGGCAAAAACATTTGGCGCTCTTACGATGCGCTGAATCGTCTGGTTTCGGTGCAGGATGTGGGCATTGGCGTGACCACGACCTATGCCTACGATCTCGCGGGCAATCGCGTACGCGAAACAACGACTGGTGTTGTTAACAGCACGGACGGCAGCACGCACAATCGTGATATCACCTACAGCTACGATCTCGATGGGCGCATGACGCGGTGGTCTGACAGCGTCACCGGCATGCATCTCAATTACCAGTGGGATGCCGACGGCAATCAAAAGCGCGTTTATACCGATGCCGGTTACGCGAACCCGGTTGACCACTGGTACACCTACGACAGTGCGAATCGCCTGATCAGCGAAACGAATGGCCCCGCGGGCTCGATTATCAACGCCTATTCCTACGATGCGTTTGGCAATCGTGCGTCGTGGAATAACGGCAGCTATACCACGACGTATCAATACGATGATGCGGGTCGTGTGATCAGCGCGGACTGGAGTAACAACGGCAACTTCCATGCAACGTGGCAGTACGACACGGTCGGCAACATGCTGCGCTACCAGGTGTACAAGGACGGTGTGAGTCAGTGGTACATAGCCAATTTGTATACAAACACCGGCTTGAATTTCTTAACGCAGAAAGTGAACGGCACTGGCGCGAATGAGGAGGACGAGGTTTACGCGCTGTGGAATACCTACGATGCCGATGGCCGTCAGCTGACGACGGTGCAGCGCTCACAGACCGACGACAAGCACATGCTGATATTCAACCATTCGTACTACGCGAATGGATTGGAAAAAAGCATTCACGGTAGCGGCCACGGCTATTACCCGTCGGACACTCTCTTTACCTACGACGTCGATGGGAATTTGATTCGGCAAGATATGTCGCAGGGCACTGACATGGATCGCCCTGAGTTCAAAACGTTTACGTACAACACGGATGGTCAAATTCTGTCGAGCTTTCATGATACCGGACGCGGCTTCAGTATCGAGGCCGGCGAGTTTGAGTATGCCGACGGCAACGAAGTTGGCCAGCGCTCGGCGACATCAGACGCCTCCCCCGATGTCAGCGACGTATCGCCGGTAGAGCTGGATGCCAATGGCAAGGTCATTACCGACGAATTGGGTAATCCAATTCCGGTGGATGTGCATGCGATCGCGCAGCAGCGCTTCAATGCGCAGATAGCGACGGAGGCGCAGCATTTATCGAATGCGATTTCTCATACGCCAGGTCAGGTCAGTGCACCGGGGGCAACGATCACCGAATCGCTCGACAGTGGTTCTGTCTCGCCACTGAAAAACTTCGATGAAAATACGCCGAGCAACTCGGTGACGATGGTCACGGTGATAGACGGTGACACGCTGCAATCGATCGCCGCGCGCGTATACGGCAATGCGAACCTGTGGTTCGTGTTAGCCGATGCCAATGGCTTGGATGGTTCACAACAGCTGAAAGCCGGCACGAAATTATTGGTGCCGAACACAATTAAAAACGGCCGCCTCGATAGCAATGCGCACGTGGTTTACAACCAGAGCGCGATCGTCGGTTCCAATCTGCCGAACCTGAAAGCGAAACCGCAAAGCTCCGGATGCGGCAGCATCTTTGCGATCATCATTATTGTGATAATCGCGATCGTCGCGGCGATCATCACCGACGGTGCTTCATTGGCGGTAACTTCGGAGATGACGGCCGCTGAGGTCGCCGCGACTGTGGCGACCGATGTGGCCATTGGTGCAGCTGTATACGCGGCCGCGAATGTCGTGCAGCAAGGCATTTTGATTGCGATGGGCTACCAGCACGGCTTCAGCTGGTCGCAAGTCGGTAAAGCAGCGGAAATGGGTGCAGTCAATGGCGTTGCTGCTGGAATCACCAAAGGGCTGGAAACCGCGCAATCTGTGGCGCAAATGGGCGATTATGCGAAAGTCGCCGATGCCGCCGTTCGCGTCACCGCGAACGTAGGCACTCAATTTATTCAGAATGGACAGATCACCAGCTGGTCGAGCCTTGCGATGTCCGGCATGCAGGGATATTTCGGTTTCGACGATCGTGTAATCGCCAATGAAGATGTCGCAGCGCTGACTCAAGCAGGGAATAACGGAGCCACCAACCTCGCGTATATTCAAGCTTCGGCAAATTCCGCACAGACTGCGGCTGGTTCGATAAGCCGCAATTTAAATATGCTGGGGCCATGGTTGAACGCCGCCGAAAGTTACGCGCGCGGCAATGACTACAAAGCCGAAAACTGGGTGGGCGCAGTCGGACAAACGCTGGGCACCGCATATGCCGAACCGGGCAGCAACAACAGCGATGCGTTTTATCGCGCTGCAGCGCAAACCGGCAAGGATTTATTGATTGCTGGCGCGCTGCACGTGCTGAATAAAAATGCCGGCGATACGTATCTGGAAAATGCGGTGGGGCAGGATATCGGTAGCTATCTTGGTCGGGCTGCGAATGGTTATATCCAGCCAACACCGACAAGTAATACGAGTAGCCGCGCAGCAGGTCCCAAAAACACCGATGAATTAGTGCAGGATGCGGAGCAAACTCGTGCCGATAATAATCAGCGTGATTATGAAGCGAAGGTCATTACATCCGATGGATTAACGCAGTGGAATACTGCAAAAACACCAGTTTCAATTGATGCTGGTTCTGCACCGACGCTTAACATTGCAGCGGATGCCGTGCAGCCTCAATCTATCGATGCTACGACGCAAGCTGTTTCGACGACAAATGAAACAGGTGCTCCCAAGTACAAACCGTTTACAGGCGATCGTTCAACATTAGAAACAGTGGTAGTGACTGCACCACCTCTTTCGTGGTTTGAAAGAAATATCGAGCAGCCATTAGAGGGTATGTATCACAACGTAACGGACTACTTTGCTAATGGTCACCAAAACAACACAGACTATTACTCGGCGATGCAAGATCGAGCTGTAGCAGAAGGAAGTTTCCCAAAATACATCGCTGCATTAGCTGGGAAAAAGGCGGGTGACATATTTTACGGTGTGACGGATACAGGCAACGCGTTAATAAATAATCCCGCAGGCGGAGTGAGAGGAGTAGTTAAGGCCGCGACGCTGAATTTTGGCCCAGAGTTATTTAATTCTTCCGCAAATCTTCTTAAGACTTCGTTGGACGGCTATTCATTGGCGGCGGAACAGCTGGGTCTTGTAGATCAAGGAGCTTTTGCAGGATTCCGCGCAACGGATGCGTACAATTTGGATCCGGTGTTTAACTACAACAATGATGCTGAGCGTGGTGGCGCATTAATAGCGGGATTATTGGGTGGAAAGGCATTAGGTGAATTTGGGGATTACAACGTACGGTTACCAATAACAGTTGGTGACAATGTGCCGAGCATGTTCGGGCAAGCGGGCTCGAGTAGCTTCACGCTACAAAATCCTTTGGTATCCCCGAGGAACACTCCAGGGGTGGTGACCGCTAGCAACGAACTCGCTCCTGCCTCGGGGAGGTGGCTTGATGCAGGCGTGCCGACCCCCATTCCGGCCCAGGTTGGGGAAGCATTGCTTGGCCGAAACTTCAATTCGTTTGATGATCTCAGATCAGCAGTCTGGGACCATATCGGCAATAATCCGGAATTGAATGGTGGATTTATACCTCGTAACGTTCAAGCGATGCAGGATGGATATGCGCCGATTGCTCCTCCCCAATACTGGAATGAAAGCGGTGCGTTTGGAAAAAGTTTCAACCTCCACCACATTGACCCGGTCGGAAACGGCGGGGCAGTATATGACTTGAGCAATCTACAAATTGTTTCACCGAAGGTGCATTACGATATTCACTATTAATGCTGTGCGACTCGATCGCCACAATCGAATTGGAGGATGACATTGAGCAAACGATTGTTAAGCAAGATGCGTTTGTTGGAAATTATGGACCGGATATCGAACCCGAAGCGACACGGGTTGACGCAAGAAGGGTGGGAACAGGCCATAGAAGATTTTTGCGCCGGATGCCCTGATCCAGTTCAGGCGGCTTCGCTTATAGCGGAGAATCCTGATCCTATGACGGACGAGGAAATCGTGGATCGTGCGCTCGGCATGGCATGCCTCCAAATGTCGTCTGTGCCGACATCAATTGTCCCTGCCAATCACCCGGCAAGGGTGACCATTGATTAATTTGAAAAGCTTTAGGGTCAGGTCTTTAGTTTTTGGTTCTTGCTTTACGTGCGCATCTTGAAATAGAGCAGATTTTTTTAAAAATGACTATTCACACTTTTCTGCAATCAAACTTTCAAACCGCATTGATGTTTTTGAAAAAATTTGCGCCAATTTTCGTAGAAAGTTGAGTTAATATTCATTACGCAGGGAGGCATGTGACGCACGTCCTTTTGGTTACGGTGTCGGCTTCCTCGTATTACTTAACCCGAAATTAAAAGGAATAAACCAATGGATATCCGCACTACCTTTTTTTTCTCTCTGCTTGCTATCGGAACCGCCGCTCACGCCGAAGGTGTTTATGTATTAGCCTCGGGTGGTAAAAGTCAGTTTGGGCTGAATCTCGATCGCAGCGATCTGGATGCCACCATGACCGATGTTGGCCTCACCGTTGATTCGTCCAAGCTCGACAAATCCGATTCTGCCTATAAGTTACAGCTCGGCTACCAATTCAATGATAATTTCTCGATCGAAGGTGGCTATGTCGATTTGGGCGCTGCCGAGTACAACGCGAACTTCAGTGGCTTTGTTTTCGGTCACTACCAGGCAAAGCTAGAAGCTAAAGGCTGGAATCTCGATGGACTGTTAACGCTGCCGATTAACTCCGGAGTTTCATTGTTCTTCAAAGGCGGTATTTTTCGCGGCGATGTTAAAGCATCGGAGAAGGTGAACAGTTTTTCCGTATCGGGGAGCAAGACCCGAATTACGCCTAATTTTGGAGTTGGCGTTGCCTATAATTTTTATAAAGGGTTATCGGCACGAGCTGAAATCGAACGCTTCAGTAACTTGAGAGCAGAAGACGAAGAAGGGTTCGAAGTTAAAGCCAACGTCGATTTGTATTCGCTGGGAATTTCTTATCAGTTTTAATGGCTGAGGTGTCGCCCTTAAGCACAGTTGAGAGGGCGGCACTAAGTCTTACGCTTGCACGAATAATTCCGAGTGTGCATACGGTTGTGGGGATGGTGAAAAAGATATTGAGGCTGCTCAGAAAATGGCGTAGCTATGACTAGCGTGGAGTTCATTTTTTCGCGGCGATTAAAGCTTAGTTACGTATTGAACGGCACTGCGGCGGCCAGGTCTTGGATGCATCTTATTCAGCAAATGCAACCCAGCTGGCTGCAATGGAATAGCCAAAACGGCCATCATGGATTTGCTGCCGAGACGGAAATTCAGCGCAACATGTGCCGGCTTCAACAAATCGCATCCATGCTGGGGCTTGAAAAAGCTAGCGTGATCGATACGCATAATTGGCATGCTGAACTCAATCGCCTGCATACGCACTTCCCCGCGGTGTGGGGCAATAGAAAGCTGACGCGAACAGAATTCCAGCTTTATCATGAGTTAAATTTAACGATCCATTGGCTGGAATACGAACTCGCCAATTTTTACGGCAAGCGCGATCAGTTTCTTATTAATCTGGATTTCAATCACCACGTACCGGCATACGATCTTAAGCAACCGATTCCCCGAGAGGAGCTATCGCTCTATTCGCCCAATCTCGACTTCGGCGGCTTGCATCTGCATTACCTTTATATCGGGCGTCATTTTCTCGAGATGGCGGATGCCGAAGATTTTATTTCGCCACCGAACCACTTCAGGCCGCAGTGGGAATTGAATGCGACCTGCGGGCTGGTCTTTTCGGAACCGCAGAATCCGGAGCGGGTCGCCAATCGCCTGCGTAGTTATTTCGACCGCCGCGGCGGCAAAGATTTTTTCGGTTATGATTTTGATGATTGTCATCTTGCTAAAGGGTTTTTTCCCCTCGGCAGACTGGCTAATCTTGATGAATTTTCATCGAGGTCGAGCCGGGATACACTACGTGAACAAGTGAAACGGCAGAAAATAATCGGCTGGAAGATTAGTGGAGATTCCACTGCATCTTCCGCAGAAAGCGCGTTGCTCTCGGGTAAAAAATAAAAGTGGTAATGCTCCATCGACATGGATTTGAGTAGCCTGAATGGATAAGCGCAATTCACCCCAACAAACCTCTGCTGGTTTTGAGCTTGTCCAGATTGAGATAACGACGCGCTGTAATTTCAGTTGTTTTTACTGTGCTGGCCGAGATATGGAGCAGCTCGATATGTCTTACGCAACATTCGAGGAATGTCTACAGCAACATATAGAAAAATACGGAGTGCCTGCTCAGGTATCGTTGCAAGGTGAGGGTGAGCCAACATTGCACCGCGACTTCTTTCGCATGGCTGAGCGAGTACGGGAACTTGGCAGCCGGCCCTATACCATTACCAATGGCACCTATAAGCATGGCGAACGATTTATTGGATTGTTTCCGAGTATCGGCGTCAGCATCGATTCGTTGGATGCAAACCAGGCTGAATCCATAGGACGATTCAACCTCCCGCGCGTTTTGGAGTTTATTGAGGCGTTGAGAAATCATGTGCGGATCATTGTTCACACCGTTGCGGTGAGCACCGATATACAGGCTATTGCAAATTGGTGCCGAAACCGAAAGCTTGAACATCAAATTCAAGCACTGCAGACAAAAAGCGATTATCGATACCGTTATGCAGAGCGCGCGGTTTCCGTGCAATCGATCAACGCCCGTTTTAATTGCCCGTATTTGGCGCAACCCTTCATGCGGTATTACTCGGTGGAGGGCGCTGAGTTACCATGCTGTTTCATCAAAGATATGAAGTCATTCCCAGGTATGGACGCCATGTACGATCACCAACGGCGAGGGACGTCGCCGCCGTGCTGCCAGGGTTGTCGTTATGCAGGGTGGTCTACGAAGCCCGATCCAATAATTACACGAAGTGATTAACGGCATGGCGACGGTTCTGTTTGCATGGGAGCTTGGGGGAAATCTTGGGCATTTCACCATGTTATTGCCGATCGCCCGCGAATTGCGGCGCTTAGGGTATCGTGTTGTTTTCACCTTGGGCGATCTGGCGGTGCTGGCGTACTGTGAAGATGATTTCGATTTTCCAGTGCTGCAAAGTCCGCGCTGGTTGCCGCGCCCGTTGGGAATGGGCGATGCACTTGCGTTTAGCGATGTTTTACCGGGCGCAGGGTATTTTTCAGAGGCGGGGCTGGACGTTTTAGTAACGGCCTGGCAACAGCTTTTTGCGTTGGCGCAAGCCGATCTCGTGGTCTGTGAGCATGCGCCCACAGCCATGCTGGCGGCGCATATTGGTCACTATCGAGCAATGTGCATTGGTACCGGCTTTGTGTGTCCGCCCGTACAGGTCGATCTACCGCGTTTTGCGACGTTGAGCAAGCCGCAACAGATACAGTTAACAGCGCGTGAAAGAAAAATGTTAAGCGTCTGTAATACAGTGCTTACAGGGTACGATAAAAAGCCATTTTTGAGTTTGGCCGAACTGTATAAAGATATCCCCGCGTTACTCTGTACATACCCCGAGTTAGATCATTACGTTCATCGTCCCTCGACGTGTCCAACAGTCCGCTATCTCGGGCCGATTTATGATGATGTTGTTGCAAATGATGGCGAATGGCCTCAAAAGTATGAGAAAAACATTTTGGTGTATCTCAATAATTTTGTTTACTGGGAACGCCAAATCGCGGCGCTCAGTCAGGTCAAGGCAAATATTCTAATTGTTGCATTGGGTTTGTCGCCGAACGACGCATTAGAGCAACAACCGGATCATATTAAGTTGATTGTCGCCCCCATTGCGTTGCAGCCTATGTTGGCGCTGGCAAATTTAGTGATTTGCCACGGCGGACATGGCACCGTAGCAGCGGCATTATTGGCCGGAAAACCGGCGCTAATATGGCCTACCCAAAAAGAGCAAGGGCTGATGGCGCTGCGTATAAAGTCGCAGGGTCTTGGCAATTACAGCGATGTGAGTCGGATGACGACAGAAGCGATTACAGCGCAAATCGAAAGTTTGCTTGAAGAACCAGCGGCGCACCAGGCAGCGCAAGCTTTCGCAAAAAAATACAGCAATAATACGGTGGCGACGACGGTGCACAATACGGCAATGCGGATCGTCGACTTTTTAAATGCCAAATCAATCCCTCTTACTGAGTAGATATACATGGAACAGGCCGAGCAAATGATCGCGCGCTATCAGCGTTATTTGACGATGGATCCGAACAACCGTGAGCTCTTATTTGCATACGGTGATGCACTGCACGCCAACGGACAATTTGCCGAAGCAAAAACCACCTTTGAAAAATTGGTCGCGCGCGATCCGCACGATACCGTTGCGCGCAGCCGTTTGGCGTCAGTATTGATCAGTTGTCACGATTTCGCCGGAGCACAGGATATTTTGGCAGCGTTGGTTTCGAGCGGCGATCCGGCGGCGAAATTCAATTTGGGCCTGGCGTTGTTTTACAGCAAAAAATTTGCCGATGCTGAGGCGGTATTCATTGACTTGATCGATGAGCCTTTGGTTGCCGATGAGGCACGCTATTATTTGGTTTCGTGCCTGCATAATCTCGACCGCAATGAAGAGGCGATTGCGCGAGCGCAGCAATTTTTGTCGCAGCGCCACTCGTCTAAGCTGGGTGGTTATTTGGCGCTCGTTCAATTCGATACGTTTGCCATTGATGATGCAGTTGAGCAGGCAGAAATGGTGTTGCGTGAGCAGCCGGATAATGTCGATGCAGCGGCGGTATTAGGTACTTATTGCATCGAACGACAGGATATGGAATCTGCGGAGCGGCATCTGCGATTGGTGACCGAGCGTGAGCCCGATAACATTCGCGGATGGCAGGGGCGGGGATTGATAGCGCTATATCGTCAGGAATACGAAGCAGCGGCCGAATATCTGCAGACGTCGATTAGCTACGCGCCCAGTGATGTAGGTAATTACAACACGCTGGGCTGGATCTATATCATCATGCGCCGCTTCGAGGAGGCGGAAAAAACCTTTCGCAAAGGGTTATCGATTGATCGCAATATTGCGGAGGCGCATGGTGGTCTAGCGGCTGCGCTCGCTCATCAACAAAAAATTGATGAGGCGCGGCGTGAGATCGACTTGGCGACGGGCCTGGATCCCAAGGGTTTTGGCGCGCAAGTCGCGCGCACAATTGTATTAAGTCTGCAGGGGCAAGGCCGGTTAGCAGAGGACACCTTTGCCAAAATACTGCAAGCGCCACTACGCGATTCTAATCAAACACTGATGCAGTGTTTGACGGATTACTGGAAGAAGTCGAAGAAAAAGAAGTGAAGTAAAGACTAAAAAAGAAAAATAAGTAGAACGATCCCCTATTGATTGGTTTTGGATGTGGCGAACATTTTTTTTGCGTGGGAAATCGGTAGCAACTTAGGCCATTTAATGAGTATTTGGCCGGTGGCTGAGGAATTATGTCGACGGGGGCACCGGGTGACATTGGCGGTGAAAGATCTCGCGCGTTTTGCCCACATCAGTAATCGGTTACCGGTGACGGTGGTGCAAAGCCCGATATTTTTTCCTCCCGCACATGCGGTGCATGAAAACCTAGGCTATTGCGATATTTTAGCAGCGGCGGGATATCATTCTTCCGCGTCACTATTGCCGTTATTGCTGGCGTGGCGACAATTATTCACGCTGACAAACGCAGATGTTGTTGTGTGCCAACACGCGCCGACTGCGTTACTTTCCGCCCGTGTTGACAACCTTCCGGCCGTTGCCATTGGGTCTGGCTTCATGTGCCCACCGGCAACCACGCCTTTGCCAGCGTATTCGGAGCTTACGCACGAGCAGCGAGAACGACTCACGCATACCGAAGCGGAGGTTCTGCGCGTCTGCAATCAAGTGTTGGCAAAATTTTCTGCATTGCCAATGGCGAGTATTGCTGATCTGTTTCGTGATGCTGTCACGATTCTCTGCATTTACCCCGAGTTGGATCACTATGGTGAGCGCGGAAACGCAGACTATTACGGCCCACTGTATGCCGATGCGGATTCGAGCGTCGTGCCGTTTCCTCGGCACTTTAAAAAGAATGTGTTGGTTTACCTGACCAATTTCAGGTGTTGGAAAAATTATCTGAGTGCTTTTAGTGCTTTAAAAGCCAATGTGGTATGCGCTGCGGTGGGTTTGCCAGAGAGCGAAGTTCGCCAGGTACGCTCGCCTCATATTGCCGTGGTAAATCATCCCATCGCGTTGGAGGCCGCATACCCAGAGTGTGATTTGATAGTGACTCACGGTGGCCCCGGTGTCATTGCTGGGGCTCTGGCTGCACAAAAGCCCGTCTTACTCTTGCCTACACAAAATGAGCAGACGATGCTCGCACGCCGCATCGCGCAGCAAGGGTATGGCGATTTTCTTCCTTTCGATGCACCCGGCTCCCAAATCCACAAAGCCATCGAAAATTTGCTCGGCGATACTTTGAGCCGCGCTGCTATTGAGCACTATGGCGTTCGATATCGCGAGCGTGGCTCGATGGATGATCGGATCAGTGATCTTGTGGCGAAAATCTTGAACGCTGTTGCACGGATTTCTTAGAGCTCGCGAAGGAACCGACGGCTGAAGAGATGGATCAGACGAACGAAAAATATCAGTACGCATTTGCCTCGGACCTCGACAGCAACACCATGAGCGATACAGGTACGTGGCAAGAGCGCATGTACGGTCAAGCCGCGCGAGCGTCATCTGAAATCCCCGCAGGATCGAAGCCGATTTATATTACGCGCGGCAACGACGGCCTTCCGTTAGAGCCGGATGTTGCGATCGAGCTGGGGCTTGAGGGGCCGAACGATGTGGCGGAGTTTAATAAGTGGGGTGGGGCACGGCCGCCGAGCGGGCCGATAGAAGAGGTGGTGGTAACAGGCCATCAATCGCTGGACATAGATAAAGTGAGTCCACAGATTCAATTTATTGCCGCCCTATATAATCCAGCACGTGAAGCATCTCGAAGAGCGGGGTTATCTTTAAATCTAACTTTAGCGCAGGCTGCGCAAGAGACCGGATGGGGTAAAAAAGTATTAGCTGGGACAAACAACATCTTTAACATTAAAGCCACAAAGGACTGGTCTGGTAGCGTCAAAGAGTTTTTGGTGCCAGAGTACCTAGAGGGAAAAATGATCAACGTTCCGGCTGAGTTTCGAGTTTACCCATCAGTTAGTGAAAGCATTATGGATAGAGCGGATTTTCTATTAAGCAATAGAAGATATTCCGGACTCTTTGAGGAAAATGTTAAAGGAAATTTCGTTAAGGAGGCTTACGTCTTGCAAAAAGCAGGTTATGCAACTGATCCGCAATATGCGGCCAAATTGATTAAGGTCGGCTCGGGGCCGACAATGAGAAAGGCGCTTGAGTTTTCGAGAAAGTATTATGGAGAGTAGATCTAGATATTGCTTTTTTCTATTGTTGATAGCTGCTTCTTTTTGCTATGCCGACGTCAAAGAAAAAAATCCAATTGGGCGGAGTAATGAGCCAGAAAATCCGGTACTAACGATTTTTAAAGAACAAGGAGTCGTTTTATACAAAACCGATTATTTGGAGGGAAATAAGTGTCCATCGTTTTATGTGAAATTTAGATTCGATCCCAGAACTTCAACGGATAGTTATTTTAGAAGATTATATGTTGATGTATTCTCAGCAAATAGTGAAAAGCCCTATTCGTTAGTGGATGAAGAGGATGATCTGCGGATAAATGTTGGGTGGAGGGGTCGATTTGAACGGGTCATGGACGTAAGTTTTGATAAGGCTGCAGCCAAGCCAAAATGTGAAGAAGAATCGATGGGCCCAAGCGATTGACGAGGTTGTGGTGACTGACGGCAAGCAGGTTGCCAGCGGGAAATTTAAATAGCTCTTCGGGATTAAGGGAAGCTTTTAACGAAGTTAGGGGCAATAAATAAGATGACAAGTAAGTTGTCGGTTATTGTTCAAGCTTTTGCGCTGGGGTGTTTTTTTATCTCCTCCGCTTGCGCAGAGGGGGGTAAGGAAAAGGCTGCTTGGGTGTTAACTAGCTCTGATAATTATTCAGTGCCAGAAACAGTGGTTGGCGTTTGGGATAAAAAAATGCAAAAAGGATTTTATTTTTCCAGCGGGATAAGAAAAGATTTTGGTGGATTCTATGAGGTCATAGGATATCTTCCTGCAACAGATAAGGCTCAAGTACTTGTCGTTCAAACCGTTAATGGAGACAGAGATAGAACTTGCAATGCCAATTGGTTTTTATTTGATTTAACTAGGCCAGAAAATCCTTTCACGCCTGGCGTTCTTAAAGATCTTTGCTTCGATACAGTGACTCAATTCGGGCCGGAGTTTTATCGCGAAGGTGATATATATGTGGTGCATTTCAGCTCATCGATCAGTGATCGCGGTGAGCGGCAACCGAATGTTAAATATGTCTATGATCGAAAAACCGGTGAGCTGATTGCTGAGATAAAAGACACCAAGACGAAACGAATTACCCATCGTGTTGTTCAGCCCGCTAGATAGTGGGGCCCTTGAGCTTTGAGGGTAGAAGGGGTCAGGTCTTTGATTTTTGATTGCGCGTTACGCTGCTGCGCACTTTAATCGAGAGAAGGGATTCAAATGGCCAGACCACTGCGCCTCGAATTTGCCGAAGCTGTTTTTGCGATTGATTTACTGGAACAATTAGGATCACGGGCGAAACGGTAACCAACAAATCCATCGTTAAAGCCATAACGCCCATCAGGGACTTGCTCGATGAAGATTATTTTTTTCTCTGTATTTTTAATGCTGATGGGATGTTCGGGCATTTCTCGCATGGATGCGATTCAGGTGCCCCTGTCGGTTGATGACGGCGTGTATATCCCGATTGGACCCGATGGCTCTCATGAGGGAATACAGCAGCCCGCCTCTGACATGTCGTCGCAGAGCAGGTGCATGGTGCCGTACAATTGCATGCGCATCAGGTGCGGCTAGGCACTAAAACCGAAAATTTCGATGACGCATTGGTCGCAGCACGGCAACTAAATTTGCGGTATATGGTTTACACGACAATCCTCGATTGGAAGGATGAGGCCACGCCGATGGCCAGTGTTAAAGATGCCGTGCGAGTTAAGATCGAATTCGTCGACGTGCCAGCCAAGACGGTGATTGATGCAGCGGTATTGGCCAAACAATCAAGCATCTTCACTACCGAAAAAACCGGCCCTCAACAGCTGCTCGCTGCACCGCTTAAAAAATATATTGATGAGGTGTTCGATCGCTCAATCGATTTGGCTGAGGCTCCTGGCTTTTTTACCAAGTTGTGGCATTTAGATTTTTGAGCCGAAGGTTTTTTCACTCGCGGTTCACTGCAATTTAGATGTGGCTTCTAGCTTTCTTCCTTCCTGCTTCGCGAGCATTTCGCTGACCGCATCCTGAACTGTTTTTCCTCCTGGTAACACGGGCTGATTGAGCAGCTGATCCACAATCGCCCGAGCCTGCTCGGCATTACCAGAAATTTGCTGGATGAGGCTTTGCGCGAAGTTTCCGGCAAAATTGTTGCGGTCCAAATGATGGGCGCGCTTGGCTGCTTGCACCGCGGAATCAATATTGCCACGCATCAAAGCGACAATGGCCAGCCCTCCGTGTGTTTCTGCAAAATTCCGATCCAGTGACAATGCAGTTTGAAGTACCCGTTCGGCGTTCACCGCATCTTTTTTCAGAATGTAGCACCATGCGAGCGTTTGCCATGTACCGATATGCTCTTGCATATTGGTGGATGAGACCGCTGTTTCCAATGCTTCAGCTGCGCCATTCAAATCGCCCGCCAGTAAAATACTTAAGCCGCGTCCAAGCGCTGCCCGGCCATTGGATGGCTGTTGTGAAATAACACGATCAAATTCTTCGAGCGCCGCTTTTGAATCCATATCTCCTAGTGCTAGCAAGCCCATGGTGGTATGTGCATCCATGTCGTCAGGGTTTTGAATGAGTGCCGCCTTGGCGGCATCAGCCGCACCGACGAGATTTTCCGAATCCAAATAAATGGTCGATAGCATGCCTTGCACTGCGGGTACGTTGACCCCGTCGTGTTGCAGCTGCGCAGCATAGGTAATCGCTTCGTCGAGTTTTCCCAAGTAATGAAGTGTTCTTAAATAGAGTGCGGGAGCAAATGGAAACTCTTCATAAAAATTCGCAGCTGTTTTTGCTGAGGTCTCCGCCTCTGCATATTTTCCTTGCAGGGTGAGTGCATAGGCGTGATGGTAGACCGCTGTTGGCGAAGTATCGCCGAGCTTTATCGCTTGCTGCAGCGATTCGCTTGCCTCTGCGAACTGTCCTTTGCGAATCCCGATAAGCCCAAGGACCACATGCGCGGATGCATTTTCTGGGGATTGCGCCAATATTTTTTGAGCCGAGCTGGTCGCGTTTTCCAACTCTCCAACTTGCAGCTCAAGCCACGCGATATCGGTTAGAAGGGGGATATTCGCGGGGTCATGGGCAAGAAAACTTCGAAATTTTTTTAATTGTTGTGGTCGCTGATCATTCATTTCTTATTTCCCTGGGCAAATTAATCCCTTATCTAAAGTCGCCATTACAATACCAGTTATACCCGACGGACGGCAGTTGCTTTATCAAAAAACGCTGTGTAAAGTAGTTTGCAATTATATTCTAATAACTAATCTTAATTTGCCGACGGACGATTTTTAGGACAGGGTGAAGGATATGTTGGATGCGGAAGAGCAGCTGTACTTAGGCTTGCACGCTATTAAGGAAAATAATCCTCAAGCTGCCATCGAGCACTTTAAAGAGTGCTTAATTAATTCCCCCGATCACCCCAAAGCAACGTATTTGCTGGGCGCTATCTATGCGCAAATCGGCATGTACGACCGCGCCAAAGACTTTTTACAAAAAGCCATTGTCATCAATCCTTCAGAGTTCACGGGTAGGTTCCAACTCGGGTTATTGCATTTAACCAGTGGTGAAATTGAGATGGCCAGAACGGTTTGGCATGAACTTGATGGTTTGGGGCCAGATCATTTTTTGAATTTATTCAAGTCGGCTATGTTGGCTTTGATTGAAGATAACTTTGAGCTGTGCGTCGACTTAATTGACAAAGGAGTCGCTAGCAATAGTGTTAATGACAGCCTCAATGGCGATATGCAAAAAGTACGGGCAGCCGCCGAGGAAGCATTAACGCAGCGCGCAGAGCCTACCGGGACTGCGGCTAGCAATGTAAGTCATTTGGTGTTGAGCGGTTACCAACAAGCACAGCAAGATACCGATCAATAGTTGGCGATAAGCGATGGAGCCTATAAGCGGCCTGGAGCAGCTCGCGCGGTTACTGCGCGTTAAATCTGCTGAAAGAACGCAGCCTCGTAAGCGTTCGGCGAAAACTGACGAGGCATTGCCCGGCGCCACAGCACCGATAAGTTTGGCCGATTTAGAAAAGCAGCTCGAACTCAAGTTAAAAGAATTGGCTGCGCTCGGTACGCATCCCTCGTTATCGCGGGTCGTGATCGAATCAGTATTGTGTTGGGAGCTTGGTCGCGATATGCGCAACGAGCCGAAATTCACTGCGTTGGTGGCGCAGGTCCAAGAGCACTTTGCCACGGACCCAGATTTATCGTATGTATTAAATAGTGTGCTTCAGCAGTTGGTAAAGAAGCCATAAATAGTTGTTCGTTATTACTTATTGCCCGAGATAATGCCGTGACCGCTGATTTCGCACTCATGATTTTTGGTGAAATGATTTGGACCGCAATGCTCGTTGCGGCGCCGGTGCTCGGACTCACTTTACTCGTTGGAATTCTTATCAGCGTTTTTCAGGTAGTGACACAGCTTCAAGAGATGTCACTCGCTTTTATCCCGAAACTATTGGTTGCGGCAGTCGCATTAATGGTCTTTGGCGGCTGGATGCTTAATCACGTCGTAGTTTTTGCGCGGACATTGTTCACCAATATTCCGCGGTACATATAACGCTGAAAGGGTTTTCGAAGTGCTTGTGTCCGTGCAAGTGCAATGGCTGATCGCCACCGTTTTAATAGCAAGTCGCTTGGCGACATTGCTTTTTATGACGCCGCTATTTTCTCTCGCCCGTATACCGGCGCGGATCATGGTTGTGCTCACTCTGATTTTTGCAGCAGGCGTCAACAATTGCATCGAGCAGTTTTCGCAGCTTGTTGTTACCGACACGCTCGAATTTTTGTTGATGTTGCTGCGCGAAATCTGGATTGGATTATTAATGGCGTTTGGCGTGCATTGCGCGTTTTCGGCATTTTCGTTCGCAGGACGTATTCTCGATCTGCAAATTGGTTTTGGTGTGGCCAATTTGCTCAATCCTTCGACGAATGAACAGTCGCCGTTGTTGGGCATGGCCCTGATGGTGGTGGGCGTAATGACCTTTTTCGTATTGCGGGGGCATCATTGGTTTCTACGCGGTGTCATCCAAAGTTACACCTGGTTTCCGTTGGGCGGCGGGTGGCCGTCGCATTTATTGAAAGCAATCGCGCATCAATTTGGCTTGATGTTTTCATTCGGTGTGGCATTGGTCGCACCGGTAATCGTGGTTCTCTTGCTGATCGATGGCGCCATGGCAATTGCGGTGCGCACGATGCCTCAAGTCAACATTTTTATGCTGAGTATCCCGATCAAAATTGCGGTCGGTCTGCTGGTGCTGGTGAGTTCTGTGCCGCTGATGCGTCATGTTTTTCAACGGATATTTACTGCGATATTTTCTTACTGGGCGGCATTGGCTTAATCATGGCAGGTAAAGAAAACGAACAGGACCGCACCGAAAAAGCTTCGCCATTTAAGCTGCGCGAAGCGAGAAAACGCGGCCAGGTCGCAAAAAGTCCTGAGTTCACGGCTTGGGCGATCATGCTCGCGGCGGCCTGCCTCATGCATGTATTTGGCGATGACCTATTGCAGCGCGAGCTGAAATTAGCGGCGGGTATATTTGGTCAATCGGGAGCCATCACGCTGACGCCGCACAATACACTGCATTTATTTACCGAAATCGTCACTCGAATGTTTTCGGCGTTCGGTTTCATCGTGGTGGCGATTCTCGCGAGTGGACTGCTGATCAATTTTTTTCAGACCGGGCCGGTTTTCAGCTGGGAGCCGCTAAAAGCCGATTTCAGCCGAATTAATCCGGTGGCGGGTTTTAAAAAACTGTTTAACATTCGCATCGTTTACGAACTGATCAAAGTGCTGCTTAAGTTTGGAATTTTAATCGGTGTAACGCTGTTATTTTTTCATACCAAATTGACTTCGCTAATGCAGCTAATGGACATGGAGACTGCAGTTCATCCGCACGTAATTATCGAGCACGCGGTTAATTTTTCGCTATGGTTGCTGGCCGCATTTGCGGTCACCGCCATCGTGGATTTCGCGTTTATGAAATGGGAATACGCGAAGAATTTACGCATGAGTCGCCGCGACCTAAAGGATGAGGTAAAAAATCGCGAAGGCGATCCCCAAGTCAAAGCGAAAATCCGTGAATTGCAACGTGAAGCAGCCAAACGGGGCGCCTCGTTGCAGCGTATTCCTGATGCCGATGTCTTAATCACAAACCCGACCCACCTCAGCGTCGCCATTCGCTACGAGCGCGGCCGTATGCCTGCACCAACCGTAATTGCAAAAGGTGCGGGAGAGCTGGCGCTCAAGATGCGCATGAAGGCGCGGCAGCATCGTGTACCGTTACAAGAAAACAAGGCGCTGGCGCGAAAGCTCTTCGAGCGCGTGCAGATCGATCAGCCGATTCTGCCGGAAACCTATCCTCAGGTCGCTGCCATTCTTACCGCTATCTATCGCGAAAAAGATAGAGGTACGGCCCCATGCTGATGCGTATTCGCAATCTTCTGGGCGATCAGTCCGATCTATTGCTGGTATTTGCAGTGGTCGGAATCCTGCTGGTGTTATTTACACCGATTCCACCTGTGATGTTGGATTTACTGTTGATACTGAATATCAGCTTAGCGTTGCTGATTTTGTTGCTGACGTTCTATGTGGAAAAGCCGCTGCAGTTTTCGACATTTCCCTCGATCTTATTGATCGCCACGCTTTTTCGGCTATCTCTCAATGTTGCTGCTGCGCGTTTGATTTTGAATGATGGCAATGCAGGGAAAGTGATTGCGGCGATTGGTAATCACGTTATTGCGGGCAATTACGTCGTCGGTTTAATTATCTTCCTCGTACTCATTGTGGTGCAGTACGTAGTAGTGACGAACGGTGCGCAGCGGGTTGCAGAAGTTGCAGCACGCTTTACGTTGGATAGCATGCCTGGCAAGCAAATGAGCATTGACGCCGACATGAACATTGGCCTCATCGATGAGCATGAAGCAAAACGTCGGCGCCGCGAAATCGAAAAGGAAGGCAGCTTTTACGGCGCGATGGACGGTGCCAGCAAGTTCGTCAAAGGTGATGCCATCGCGGGAATCATCATCGTTTTAATCGACATTATTGGTGGGTTGACGATCGGTATCGCGCAACGTGGCTTAAGCTGGTCTGAGGCGCTACATAATTACACGTTGCTCACCGTCGGCGATGGCATCGTAACGCAAATTCCGGCGCTCATCATTTCAACCGGCACCGGTATTATTGTGACGCGCGCTGCATCCGACGGTTTTCTCAGTCGAGAAATTTCTAATCAAATTACCGCTTACCCGAAGACTTTACTATTAATTGCAATCGGGTTGCTCGGTACGTTGGCGTTACCAGGTATTCCCTCCTGGCCGGTGTTGCTGATAGCGGGTGTCGCGGCAGGGCTCGCCTATTACGGCTTTCATGCGCGCACTAAAAAAGTGGCGGAAGAAAATGCAGCCGAGTCGGCTACCTCATCCGATGCCGAGCAGGATATTCATGCTTCGTTGACCGTGGAGCCGGTGTTGGTGGAGGTTGGCAGTGCGCTGAAAATCCTTGTCGATGAAAGTGCTGGTTTAATGGAGCGTGTGGTTAGTTTTCGCAAACAGCTCGCGCAGGAAACCGGGTTTGTGGCGCCGAAGGTGAAATTTGTTGATAGCAGCAAACTCAAATCGGACGAATACCAAATAACGGTTTACGGTGCGCGCGTAGCTTCTGGTGCTCTGCAGCCGGACAAGATTCTTGCGATTAATCCAGGGTCCAGCAAAGCGTTGCCAGGAGGGATCGCAACGAAGGAGCCAACGTACGGGCTACCTGCATTGTGGATCGAAGAAAATTTGCGCAGTGAGGCGCGGCAGAGTGGATACACCTTGGTTGATCCGCAAACTGTACTTATTACGCATTTGGGACAGGTCTTCCGTAAACACAGTGCCGAGCTTTTGAGTCGTCAAGAAACGGAAGCGCTTATTAGTCGTATCACCAAGCACAATAAAAATTTGGTGGAAGAGCTCATCCCCGGCGTATTGACGCTGTCCGAAATTCAGAGAGTTTTACAAAACCTTTTACGCGAAGAGGTCTCAATCAGAAATCTGGAGAGCATCCTTGAAGTTCTAATTGATCAAGCACGACTCAGTAAGGATCCACTCTATTTGACCGAGGCCGTTCGCCAACGACTTGCCGCGCAAATCTGCCAGTCATTCACGAATGCAGCGGGAGATCTCTATGTCTTGGTTCTCGATCCGGCCGTCGAGAAAACTATTACGGATGCCATCACGCAGGATCCGCAAAAACGCACGCTGATTCTTGAACCACGCTTCGCGGAACAAGTACTCAAACGCTTAAGTGCACAGGTGGAAAAAATGCTGGCCTCAAATCATGTGCCGGTCTTGCTATGCGGCGCCGAAATACGTGCGTATTTAAAAGACTTTATTCATCGCGCATTGCCGCATCTACGCGTGCTATCGATGAGTGAGGTTTCGAATAACGTCGCATTAAAATCGTTTGGAATGGTAACGGTATAGACAGAGGAAGTATTGATATGCCCGATATTTTAGCGATCGCGGAAGGTGGCATGCGCTCCAGCATGGAGCAGCTCAATGCGATCAGCAATAACATGGCGAATGTGAACACGCAGGGGTACAAGCGTGAAATCCATCTCAATCGACCATTCCAGAGTTATATGGTGGGTGCGGAGCCGCAAGCTTCGGCAGTTGCGTCGAGCGCGCGGGACTTTACGCCAGCGACGTTCAAGTTCACCGGATCGTCCCTGCATATAGCGATTGAAGGTGATGGCTTCTTTCAGCTGCAGTCACCGCAAGGCACTTTTCTCACGCGCAACGGCCAGTTTCAAATCAGTGCTGAGGGGCAGCTGGTTTCTATGGAAGGTTGGCCCGTTGTAATGAACGGCGCCAACACTTTGCAAAACGACAATTTTAAATTGTCGAGTGATGGCACTATCACCGTGGCCAACCAGCAGCAGTCTCAGCTGAGTATTGTCAATGCCGATCCGCATTCCCTCGATATGGTGGGTCCCGGTCTTTACAAAGCTAAAGGTGTTTTATCGCCACTCACTCAAGGTGTTCATGTACGCCAAGGGTATCTAGAAAATTCGAATGTTAATTCGTTACAAGAAATGATTACGCTGATGACGGTTACCCGACACGTCGAAGCATCGCAGCAGATGATTCGTGCGTACGGCGATGCTATGGATGCAGCGATCTCAACGTTAGGTGAATTTTAAATTTAGGAGCGAACATGCTGGACTCACTGTATATCTCGGCAACAGGCATGCATGCGGAACAAGCGCAGATTGATGCTGTGGCAAATAACCTCGTCAACATGAATACGATGGCATTCAAAAAATCGCATGTCGCTTTTGAAACGCTAATGCCGCATCAGCAGACTGCAATCTCATCAATGCCTGCAACGGCGGGCACTGTGACCTCCTACCTAGGCGCAGGTGTCAACGGCACCAATACACTGGCTGATTTTTCGGCGGGGCCATTGAAGCAGACCCAAAACGAATTCGATTTTGCCATTCAAGGAGATGGATTATTTGAGGTGCAATTACCCGACGGCAGTTTCGCCTACACGCGTATGGGTGCCATGCATGTCAATAGTGATGGACATATTGTCAACGCGGATGGTTATCCGCTTAGTGCAATGTTGCAGGTGCCATCCGATATCGAGAAAGTAGTTATCGGTGCGGATGGGCGAGTGCAATATAAATTACAAAATACCGATCAGTTGACAGACGCAGGATATCTAGAACTGAGTCATTTTTCGAATGCCGCTGCGTTGAAGCCGATCGGTAACAATTTGTATGTAAGCAGCGAGCAGTCTGGCGAAGTGATCTACAGTCGCGCCGGTGAAAATGGTGTGGGTACGATTGCGCAAGGCTACCTCGAAGGTTCAAACGTACAAATGATCGAAGAGCTCACGACGATGATGACGGCCCAACGCGCCTATGAGGCCAATTCGCGCGTGTTGCAAGCCTCCGATGAAATCCTCGGCATCATTAATAACTTAAGAAAATAATGTATTGGAGCAAGGCGATCGTGCAGATCGTGCATTGGGGCTTGGCGGCGCTTTGTATGGTTATTGCGCTGCAGGCCAACGCGGCGTTGATTGTGGATATTAAGCCGAGTGCAGTGCAGCAGCGGGCACAAGTATCGGTCGCCGATATCAGTGAATTGCGCGGCGATGCGCGCGAGGTAGAACAGGCGCGCAATATTTTACTTCCCGCGCGCGGTCGTGTTGGCGACATCGTCGTATACACGCGCAACGACATATTAAAAGCGGCTTTGCAACAGGCTCCCCGCTTGGCCGCTCAGTACCAAATGATCGGAGCCAATCGGATTTCGGTGAAAAGAGAAGGGCATGCTTTATCCGCAGCAGAGTATGTGAGTTATGCCAAGCAAGGATTGGCGGCTTGCCTGGCAAATGTCGCGGGTGATATCGAAATACGCCCGAAAGGAGAATATGGCGATTTGCTTATACCGCTTGGCATAAGCCAATTACGATCGCGATGTGGTGGCACCGAGCTGCGTACGGCGATGCAGATAACGCTCGATATCGTAGTGGATGACGTTGTTTATCGGTCGATACCCGTTGTTTTCGAAGTGGCAGTTTATCGCCCGGTGATGCGACTGAATCGGACGGTCGAAATGCACAGCGAAGTGACAGGTGGCATGGTGGATTTGCGCGCAGCGAATATCGCGGGCTTAACGAGCGTAGCGTTAAATCAACCGGAGCAATATATGGGTCAATGGACACGTCGCCGCGTCGAAGCTGGGGCCGTATTGCAATTGAATGATTTAGAAAAAAAGCCGGATGTCATTGCCGGGGACTTGTTAAATGTGGCGGCGAGCGTCGGCGGTGTCACGGTGCAAACAAAGGCGATTGCCGAACGCTCGGGATTTATCGGACAACGAATTTCTGCTCATTTAGCTCGCTCCGATGAGCGGCTAATGGTGGAAATCTTTAATAAAGGACTCGCAATTGTTACCAGTGCGCAGATGCAACAATAAATTTATCTCGGCCTTGCTATTTCTCGCTATGTCCGCGGCATGGCATGTCGAGGGCGGCAGTTTATATAGCAGCGACGATTATCGTGCGCTCGTTAATGACCATCGGGCCAAACAAATTGGCGATAGCGTCGTTGTGCTCGTTTACGAATCGGCCGTCGCGACGAACAGCGCTTCCACAAAAACCAATAAGTCTGCCGATCTGAGTCTCAGTGCGACCGATAACCACAATTCAATCGGCGGAAAATTAAGTAATAACAGCGACACTGAGGGGGGCGGTGTGGAACGTCGCTCCGGCGAGGTCGTCGCCAAGGTCAGCGCCACAGTGATTGATGTGTTGTCATCGGGTGAATTGGTCATCAAGGGACGGCAACAGATTTCGCTGAATAGCGAAGCGCAGACCATCCAAGTCGAGGGACGCGTGCGTCCGGTCGATATCGATACCAATAACACTATTCTATCGACGCGCATGGCCAACGCGAAAATTGAATTCATCGGTCAGGGCTTGCTGAGCGCCAGAGAGAAGCCGGGCATTTTCACACGCATTTTTCATTGGTTGTTCTGATATGCGGAAATTGTTAGTACTTTTATTTGCAGTGTTTTTGCCGACCTTGAGTTTCGCTGACACAAGCGAAGGCGCAGTGCGCCTGAAAGATTTGAGCCGTCTCAAATCGGAGCGTCCCAATTTGCTGGTGGGTTACGGCGTAGTCAGCGGTCTAGCTGGCACCGGGGATAATCCTAATAACAAACTGACGAGCCAATCCGTTAGTAATATTCTGCAGAATTTAGGCATAGCAATTTCCCCGGATGATTTGCGCAGTCGCAATGCAGCGGCGGTCATGGTCACGTCGGCACTGCCTGGCTATGGCCAGTCCGGTGATCTGCTTGATGTCAATGTTACTTCGCTGGGCGATGCGCGCAGCTTGGTCGGCGGCACGCTGCTGATTACTCCACTCAAAGGACCTGACAACAGAGTTTATGCGTTGGCGCAAGGCGCGCTATCGGTCGGTGGATTTAAGTACGACCTAAACGGCAACGTAGTGCAAAAAAATCATCCCACTGCCGGAAATATTCCCGGCGGAGCAACCGTCGAAAAATCCGTGCCCGACAATGTTTGGCGGGAAGATTTTCTGGAATATGTGCTCTACCAACCCGACATTACTACGGTGAACCGGATTGTTAATGCGATCAATGCGAACTACGGCACTGCACTCGCGACGGCCATCGATCCCAGTCGCTTTCAATTAAAGATACCGGACAACGCGCGCGGTAACCGTTTCAACTTTCTGGCGCAAATCGAATCATTGACGATCACGCCGGATAACCGGGCGAGGGTGGTCGTGAACGAGCGGACTGGAACGGTTGTTTCTGGTGGCGATGTTCGAATTTCACAAACCACCATTACACAGGGCGATTTGATCGTCACGATCACCACCGATTATCTCGTTTCCCAGCCGGTTGCTTATCGCAGCGTTATCAATTCGCCGGGCGTGCAAACTGCAGTGGTTCCGGAAACCACAGTTAAGGCTAAAGAGGAAAACACTATGACGGTGAATTTGCCGAAGAATACGAGTGTCGCTGATCTGGTGGCGGCACTGAGTCGAGTAAAGGCAAGTAGCCGCGACATCATCACTATTTTGCAGGGGTTAAAAGCTGCGGGGGCACTGCATGCAGAACTCATTATTCAATAACAGGCAGGGACAATCATGATCGAAGCAATTTCAGGCCTCACCGGAAATGTTATCGAGGTCGCACTGGATGCGCTTTCATTACAACAGCGCATCCATGCTAATAATATCGCCAATGCGAGTGCGAATGGATTCACGGCACAGCGCATGGATTTTGAAAATGCGCTGCGCACTGTGACTAAGACGGATGGACTGCAAATTAGCGACATGAAGGAGCAATTGCAGCGTCTGGATGCACGAGTGAATCGCGGTGAACTGGTGCGGTCGTCTGCGCAATCAGGCGTCGAACTCGATGTTGAAATGGCGGGCATGAGTGAAACCGTTTTGAAATATCAGGCTTTAATTCAGGGACTAATTCAGTACAACAGCATGACGGCGATGGCTATTGCCGGGGATGTCAACAAATGACCAATTATTTCAGTGCATTTGAAATCAGCGCGACAGGCTTAATGGCCGAGAAATTAAAGCTCGAGGCCGTTGCGATGAATATCGCAAACGCTAATACGACAGCGGCCCCAGGTACGGCACCCTATCAGCCCGTGCGCGTTATGACTCGGCCGATTGGCATCGGCGATTTCGGTCATCACCTTCAGCGCGCCGGTGCGATGTCTCCAGGAGGAGTACAAGCACTCGGTTTGGAGCCGATGTCGGTGCAGCCTCGGATGATCTTCGACCCGCATCATCCCGATGCCGATGCGAATGGTTTTGTCGCGCACGCGAACGTCGATCCCTTATCCGAAATGGTCAGCATGACTGCAGCTGTGCGCGCCTACGAAGCGAACATCAAGGCCATCTCGGCAGCGAAAGTAATGGCACAAAAAGCGTTGGAAATTGGAGGTAACAGATAATGATTGAATCAATTGCGCCTATCACTAGTGAATTGTCCTCGATTAATGCGACCAGTACCGTGGAGAAGTCGGATTTTTCACGTTGGCTAGGCAGTGAAATCAATCAACTGAACACACATATGACCGACGCTGAAACCGGTCTGACGCAATTGGCTACGGGAGAGAGCGGCAATTTGCACCATGTAATGCTGGATCTTCAAAAAGCAAAACTTGAATTTCAGTTGGCGGTGCAAATTCGCAATAAAGTTCTTGAAGGGTATCAGGACATCATGCGCATGCAGATTTGAATCATCGCGGTCGCCTAAGCCCGAATGCGGCAATGCGATGTCAGCGTCAAATAAATTGAATTACCGCAGACCGCGGGCCCATATAAAGGATCGAACAGTATTATGCCCTTGAAGTTGAAATCACCAATCGTTGTTGCCGCTGTGATTGGCGTCATTGTCGTTGGAGTGTTGCTCGCAGCGTGGTGGGTGTTGAGCGATTCTCACGAAGTTCTTCTCGATCAGCTGCCGCCAGCCCAGCTGAATGCTATTTCAGCTGAGTTGGACCGAGCTGGCATCGCCTACCACATTGATCGCGAAAAATCCGGCATAACGGTTGCCAGCAAGGATATGCAATCAGCGCGTATAGCAGCGATGTCTTCCGGCAGCACATTGAGAGAATCTGCAGGGCTGGAGTTATTCGATAAGTCCGACTTCGGTATGACGGATTTTACCCAGAAGATTAATTACCAGCGTGCGATGGAAGGGGAGATCGCTCGAACCGTCAGCGCGCTGGCAGACGTTAAATTTGCGCGTGTGCATTTAGTATTGCCGGAACATGGATTATTCCAAAGTGAGAAGCAAAAGCCCAAAGCGTCGATTACGCTTTTTTTGAAGGATGGTGCGAATTTAAGTTCTCAACAGGTGCAGAGCATTCAGCGCATCGCCATGTCGGCGATTCCAGATTTGCAGGCACAAGACGTGACCGTCGTGAACCAGCAAGGTATGACTTTATCGACGGCGGCGGATGACACCGTTGCAGCGCCCGCGCGACTTGAACAAAAGAAGGCGATCGAAAATTATCTCGTCGGCAAAGTTCGGAACGTTCTCGAAAAAGCGGTTGGTCAGAATCGTTTTGCCGTGAGTGTTGATGTGGGCCTCGACATGACGCAAAAAACGAAAACCACTGAAAAGATTCTTGATGCGGGTCCTGATGCCGGTATTAAACGGCTAAAAGCAACGACTAGCCATAATAAAAGCGAGACCGGTGGCGATGACAGCTCGAAAGAGGTGGAATACGCCCTGGGCCATGAGTCTGAGCAAATTGTCTCGGGAGTGGGCGAAGTCAAACAAATTCAAGTCGGCGTTATTGTCGATAGCGACGTCGCAGGCGTCGATATAAATCGCTTACGAGAACTCATCGCAGCGACCGCTGGTGTGGATACCACGCGGGGTGACAAAGTTTCTGTAATCCAAAACAACATTGCCATTCAGCACGCCATGAAAGAGCTCGTGAATACACCCACCGCAGAAACCCTGCGCGCAAATAATCCTGATCGCTCGGCAATTCAGCAATGGTTGTTTATTGCGCTGGGCGTGTTAATTGGCAGTGTCGTGAGCTGGTTTTTTCGAGGCACTCGCAAGCAGGCTCCCAGCAGTGACGAAGTCAATCAGTTGCGACTGGAGTTACAGCGCTGGATAGACAGCGACGTGCAGGAGCTGCGGCAGCCATGAATATAAGACAGCTGGCCTTGCGCTTGGCGACAGTTGATGCCGGATCGAGAAAAGAATTGCTGGCAATGCTACCCACTGCAAAGAAGGCATTGCTTCGTGATGCGCTGCAACAAGCGTTGCCGATGGTGGCGAGTAACCCGGAGGCGTTTGAGCGCGTACTCAGTGAGATTGAGGCGCAATCGGACGCATATCCAGTATTTGATCGCGATTCACTACGAGTGGCATTAAATGGCGAGAGTCATGCCATTACGCAGCAAATGCTGCGAATCTTCGTGGAGCAGCGCGAAGGACTTGTTTCCAGCCATGTGCGTTCTCTGCTGGCTGAATATCTCGCCCCAATGGTGGTTGCAACACCGGCATCTAATATCCCAAAAAGGAAGTGGTGGCATGCGAAGCTCGCAAGATAACAAAGTAATGCAGGGCAATTTAAAAAAATTGACCTCACTGACGGAGCAGAGAGTGACGCTCGGCCCTCAGGCGAGCCTCGCGGCATCGCCCATGACAGAGTCCGCAATTGACGTGACCGCGGAGCTCGAAAAGCTGCGGCGAGAACTCGCGCAGGCGCAACAAACAATTAATGAAAGCGACAAAAAATTAACCGCTGCTGCGGCAGAATTGTTGCGCGTTCAAGATGAACTCCTGCAGGCACGCAACGAGGTGCAACAGCTACACACGGACTTGGAACATCAGCACGACGCTGCCCGCGAAAAAGGGTATCAAACGGGTATCGAATCGGCGCAACAGGAATCGCTCAAGTCATTGGAGCAACAAGGCGCACTGTGGTGGACAGGTCTTGAGCAACTAATCGAGCAAGAGCAACTATTTTATGGAACGCTCAAGTCGCAGATGACCGACTTGGTCCTGGCGGCGGTTGCAAAAATTATCGGCGAACAGCTAACTGATCCGCAGGTGGTTGCCGCAAGCATTGATCACATTGTCCTGGAAAGCGGTGAATTACATGAAGTCCAGGTTTTTGTCGCCCCCAGCCATTACGAAACGCTACAAGCTATTGGTGCGACACTAAGACCTGTTCGGGGCCGCACGGTAGAGTTGTTCCCCGATGCTCGTATCGAATGTGGAGGTTGTCTCATCGAGGGGCGAAACGGCGTAGTCGACGGTCGCTTTGAGATTCAATTGGAAAAACTACGTTCGATCGTGCAGTCAGGGATTGACTCGTAACCATGATCACCACAGACGTCGTCCGGGATATTCGCAATGCCACGCTACTACAACGCAGTGGCCAGGTTACTCAATTCTTCGGTTTGATGATTGAAGCGAATGGCCCCGACGTTTTTCTCGGCGAACGCTGCCAAATTTGCAATCGCGAGAGCGGCATTTCGCTATGGGCTGAAGTCGTGGGAATTCGCAATGGCAAAGTGCTATTGATGCCCTACGGCGAGTTGCGCGGCATTCGTAAAGGCAGCGAAATTTTAGCGACCGGCCAGCCGGTACGTGTGCCGGTAGGAGAGCAACTGCTAGGCAGAGTCATCGACGCTTTTGGTAGGCCTTTAGATGGCGCGGAGCTGCCGAAATCGGTAGCACAATACGATTTATTTGCTGAGCCCATTAATCCATTAAATCGGCCACCCATCAGTAGCGTTTTAGAAACCGGTGTTAAATGTATTGATACATTTCTTACGTTGGGCAAGGGACAACGACTCGGTATTTTTGCTGGGAGCGGCGTGGGCAAATCCACATTGTTAGGAATGATCGCGCGTAATGTTGCTGCGGATATCAATGTCATCGCACTCATTGGCGAGCGCGGCAGAGAGGTCGCGGAGTTCATTCGCAAAAATCTAAAAGGCGATGTGATGAAAAAATCCGTCGTCGTAGTAGCGACTTCCGATCAATCCGCACTATCGCGTTCGCATGCCGCTTTTGCGGCGACCGCTATTGCTGAATATTTTCGCGATCAAGGAAAAGATGTTTTATTAACGATGGATTCGGTCACGCGCTTCGCCATGGCGCAGCGCGAAATTGGGTTGTCGGTGGGAGAGCCGCCCACAGCGCGCGGATATACACCGTCGGTATTTGCGATGTTACCCAAGTTGTTGGAGCGTGCGGGTACATCGCCGAACGGCAGTATTACTGCGTTATATACGGTACTGGTTGAAGGTGACGATATGAACGAGCCTGTCGCCGATCACGTGCGGGCAATTGTAGACGGGCATATCGTCTTGAGCCGCAAATTAGCTAACGAAGCACATTTTCCGGCGGTGGATATTCTACACAGCAACAGCCGGTTGGCGACCGACATTCGTTCGGCTTCGCAAACGCAGCTGGCAAAGCTGGCGCAGCAGTATATGAGTGTGTTTCAGCAAAGCAAAGATATGTTAGATCTCGGTGCTTATCAGCGAGGGAACAACGACCAGCTCGATAAGGCGGTTGGAATAATGCCAAAACTGAAACAATTCTTGTCGCAAGCGGAATATGAAGTTCAGTCGTCCATCAGGTCCTTCGGTGAATTGGAGGCGATACTGCGATGATAGCGACGATTATTCGCAAAAAAGAGCTGCAGCTGCGCCTCAACGAACAGGCACTTCAACAAGCACGTCTTACGCTAGATGAGCTGCAGCAGAGTTTTAAACAAATGGAGGCTCATGTTGAATCAGTGCGTCGACAACTGATTCAGCAATTAAGTGCGGGTCGCGCGTTGATCGTGCATGAACTAGCGATGATTCAAGCGCAAGAAACGCAATGGACTAAACGCTTGCACAATGCAAGGTCAGCGCTGCGACAACAACAGGAAGCTGCCGATGTGCTTGCACAGCGGGTTGCGCATGGACGAAAAGAGTTGGAGAAACTGAACGAGATCGCGCTGGAAAAAAAGCAGGAGAGACTTGAAATCCGGCAGCGAAGAGAGTGGACCGATTTGGATGAATTGGCGGTACTTCGTACCGAGAAGAGGGCATAACCGATGCAAACGGATTTTGGAGTGCGTAATAGCGATGTTGGCGGAAATGCAATCACCGCCCAACCGCTGGTACCGCAGCTAAATCGTCTGCGATGGGAGCAAGAATGGCTCGCGCAAAATAACAAAGCTTTTGCTGTTATTGATGGGAATCAAGCGAGCACGCGATCTGCAATTACTGATGATGTTGCAATGCCACCGCACTTAAATCGAACCATGTTGAGTACACAGGATGTGCAGGTTCCGAAGGGCGCCACCACCAAAATACTCTCTAGCCCCGAAGCGGCGCATGTAACCATTGCGTCATCGCAATCTTCCGCGAGGGTATCGCGTCGATTTGATGTGTACGCATTCGCCGAAGTTGCTGTAGAGCCGAATAATCTATGGAGCAACGACGCATCAGCGCCAACAGCTGACACGATGCTGTCATCGGCAACGGAAGTGCGGCGCACGTTGCGTAATTTCGCGTGGTGGAGAAATGGCACCGATATTTCGGTGGCAATGCGCGTTGCTGCGGAAACGGAACAAACCGATACCGTTGTCCGCACATTGCGTCAATGGTTGAAAGAGGCGGGCATGAATTTGTTCTCCGTCATTGTTAACGGAAAGGTAAAGGGGCAGTAAGCCTCTTAAATAGCGGACCAGTTTTTTCACCCGAATTGAAAATTGAGAGGGATTGATGATGGCTATAGATACGCTTGGAAATTCGGTTACTGCTACCAGCGCGGTAGCGCAAAACAGTATTGGTCAGAATGACCTGTTCAAAATTCTCCTGACCCAACTAAAGTTTCAAGATCCTCTGAAGCCGACGGACAACGCCCAATTCATTGCGCAATTGGCGCAATTCACTAGCCTCGATCAAGCCAGACAAACCAACGACAATATTCAGTCGCTGCTGCAACTGGAGTCTACCAATCAATCGGTGGGGCTGCTGGCAAAAACCGTTGAAATTAAAATGGCAAACGGCTCTCAAGTAGGCCAGGTAACCACGATCAATTTCAATCAGGGTTCACCCGAATTAACCGTTAAGTTGCCTGACAATTCCGAATTGACGGGTATCACGCTGTCCCAAGTTGTTACGGTGCGCTAGGAGACTTATATGCTCGATACCATTTATACATCGACTAGTGGATTGCAGAGTTTTTCGAAAGGACTCGATGTCATCAGCGGTAACGTAACTAACGTAAATACGTTTGGTTACAAATCGAATACGCTTGTTTATGAGGATGTTCACTACCGCTTCGACATGGCCGGTGATCAGCGCGGTGAGATGTATGGCTTTCAAAATGGCTCTGGTGTAGCTGCCAATATTACGACTGCTCGGTTTGCCGATGGTGATTTGCGTCAGACCGGCAACAATACTGATGTGGCCATTCAAGGTAAGGGCTTCTTTATTCTTGATAAAGATGGCGAGCAGGTCTATACGCGCGACGGTCAATTTACGTTCGATAAAGATGGCGATCTCGCGAGTCAATCCGGCGGTTTCAAAGTGCAGGGTATGGCAGACAATGGATCGCTGCAGCGTTTAAACCAAAATAGTTTTCGCAATCAACCTGCCGCTCCCACGACATCGATTAGTTTTATTGGGAATTTATCGACCGGCTCGACAACAGCCACCATCAATAACGTCACCGTTTTTGACAGTTTGGGTGCGTCGCATAATTTCAAAATCACATTGGCGGCTGACACGGAACCGCGTACCTGGAAGGTGTCGGTCGCAGATGAGAATGGGACTGCTGTAGGGGCCGGTGGCTCTATCGCTTTTCAAAATAATGGTTCGCCGGCCGATGGCACCAATACCGTGAAATTCACATATCAAGCGAGTGGTGCGGCTGCACAAGATATTGTGCTGAATTTTGGCGACGCCGGTTCTTTTTCGGGTGTTACGTCGTTTTCGGGAGGAACAACATCGAGCGTTGCGATGGGTACCCAGAACGGCCATGCACAGGGTTCTTTGCTTAGCATCACCTTTGATGACAAAGGCAGGATGATTGCCAAATATTCAAATCAACAAACTGTCACCGGTCCACAATTGGCGCTGGGCAATTTCGACAATCTCCAAGCGTTGATCCGCATGGATGGCGCCATGTTTCGTGCCCAGGATAATCAAAAGCCTGTCATTGGCGTGGCCGGTAAAGATAATTTTGGCACCATAGCCGGTGGCAATCTCGAAGCTTCGAATGTCGACCTATCGCAGCAGTTTAGCGACATGATCGTCATTCAGCGCGGCTACCAAGCATCATCGCAGATGCTGACGGTGGCCAACGAAATGATGCAGCAATTATTAGAGATGAATAAAAAGTGAGTGAGCGCCCCTATTATTTGATCAGCGCTCGTCGGTTAGTGCTGCTCCGCGAACATCTCGAATCTAAGCTGGCGGATCTAGCGCGTCGTTGGTGGGATAAACCACTGACCGTTGAGGTTCAACGTCTTGAGGATGTTGGCGTTGAGTTGTGCCCGCCGATACGCCGAGTCATCGGTTCTAAAGCGAAGTGCTTCGCGATGTTAGGTGGCGACGAGACATGGAGAGCGGTAGCCGAGCAATGGTTACATTGCAGCGTCGAGCGCAGCGCCATGGCTGTATGGCTGGAGCAACGATACATTGCTGAATTTTTCCAAGCGATTTTTGATGAGCCGTTAACCGGCAATTCCATTGAATCAAAGTTTGAAGTGGATGCACATCCCGGGGCGGGCCAATTGTTGCTCACGATCCGTGTCGCGAATATTGCACAGAAATTTTTGTTGCCCGGCGCAATTCTGCCGCTTATCCCGACGACCGCGGTTGATCCTAAACAGTTTCCACTCGCGCAAGTGGTGACAGCATTAAAAACCACTGTGGTGTCATTCGAGGCTCGGCTCCCGTCAGTTCAGGTGTCGTTGAGCGAATTAATGAGTTTAGCCCCTGGCGATTTTTTAAGTATTCAAAAGAATTTGAGCGGAACACTTGCGCTGATTGGAAAGGATATCGCATTAACACTGCCCGCCGAGTTGGGTAGACGAAGTGATTACAAGGCGGCACTCGTCGCCTCTATAACGGAGCCATCATGAAAGTTAGCGAAGTCGATTACAGCGAGTTACAAGACGTATCAGAAATCACCGGTACTTCTCTCATCCCAAACCTCAACATGTTAAAGCATGTGAACGTCACGCTCGACGTCCGGGTGGGGAATGCGACATTGTCGGTTGCCGATCTCTTCGATCTCAAAGCGGGCAAGGTTATCGCGCTCGATCGCAAAGTTGATGAGCCGATTGAGCTGCTGCTGGGCGGAAAAACAATTGCTACCGGTTATCTGGCTGTGTCTGAAAATCATTTAGGCGTCAGAATTACTGAGATTCTAAATTCTGATACTCAGTTAGCCCTATGATTAAAGTCGTTATCCGTGCGCGTGCGTTAGGGTTATTACTTGTTGGCGCAATTACAGAGTTCGCATTCGCTGATGACAACTCGCTGAATTTAAAACCAACGTCTGACACCAGTTTTTTGGCTCAAGGGTTATGGTCACTTTTTATCGGGTTTGGCCTATTGGTTCTCGCGGGTGGCTGCTTAATTTTCTGGAAACGTCGAGTGGCGCCGGCGCTGACGGTTGGCCAGGACCAAAAGTTGGCGCCGATGTTAAAAGCCACTAGACGATTAAGTCAAAAGTCCACTCTTTATGTTGTGCAGTGGCGCGGACTGTCTTATTTGTTGGTCGAAACAAGTGATGGCGTGGTCAAGCTTGCTGAAGCAGCGGACGAGGAGTTGAGTCCGTGAAGCGTTTTATTGGTTTAGCCTTATTGATATTCAACGCGTCGGCCTTTGCCGCAACGGTTCAATTACCAGGCGTAAACATTCAACTACAGGACACAGCCGGCCAAGCGCAAGATGTGGCTTTGGCATTAAAAATTCTGCTTGGCTTAACAGTGCTCAGCTTGGCGCCCGGTATTTTGATCGTGGCAACCTCGTTCACACGCATCATTCTCGTGCTGTCGATGTTGCGACAAGCATTAGGCATGCAGCAAACGCCTCCCAATACTGTGCTTATTAGTTTGGCGTTGTTTCTTACGGCGTTCAGCATGATGCCGGTTGTAGAAAAAATCGGGGTGCAAGCCTATCAGCCCTACATCGAGGGGAAATTAAATTCCGATGAAGCACTGAAACGAGGAATAGCCCCGCTGCGTGATTTCATGCTGAGGCAGACTCGCGAAGAAGATCTTGCGCTCATGGTGGAGCTCAGCCACAAGGCGATGCCGAAGACCGCGGAAGAGGTAAATCTGATTACGCTAATTCCCGCATTTCTGCTCAGTGAGTTATATACCGCATTTCAAATTGGCTTCATCTTATTTGTGCCATTTCTTCTCATCGACATTATCGTATCGAGCATGTTGATGTCGTTGGGCATGATGATGGTGCCACCGATGATGATTTCACTGCCGATCAAGATATTGATGTTTATTTTGATCGATGGGTGGAATTTGGTAATTAAATCATTAATGGGCAGTTTTCACTGATTGGACAGGTGCGGCAGCAGTGGAAGCTATCGAGAGCCAGCTTTGGGCCGAATATCGAACAGGAGATGGCAGTGCTCGCAATCGCTTAGCCGAGCAATATTTGCCGGTGGCGCAGAGAATCGCTAAGGCGTTGTATGGACGGCGTTACAATAATACCGTTGAATTTGGTGATTATCTCCAATTGGGTTATATGGGATTGCTGGAGGCAATCGAGCGCTATCAGCCCGAATCAACGGCATCGTTTGCGACATTTGCTGCATACCGTATAAAAGGTTCGATATTGAATGGCTTGCCCAAAATGACTGAATTGGGCGATTACCATAGCTATGTTAAGAGAGCTCGTCGCGATCGCACGTTGTCTCTATCGAGTGAGAAGCGAGCGAGTGCACCCAACTTCGAGTATTTGGCCGACCTCATCGTGAATATTGCGCTCACCTACCAGCTCGATGAAATTGCAGAGAGTCGTCATCATGAGCAGCAGTGCAATTCACCGTATTTCAGTCATAAATATGAAGAGGTTCAGAGATTGCTCGGCGAGGCGGTCGTTAAGCTTCTTCCCAACGATCGTCGGGTCATTCAATATCATTATTTTGAACATATGGGCTTTGAGGAAATCGCTCGGTTGCTGTGTGTCAGTAAAGGCAGGGTATCGCAGTTACACAAGCGTGCACTTTGCATGCTGCGAGATCATATTAGAAGCCGGGCGCCGGACATCGAAAATGTTTATTAGTAATAATATTTACACGTATGGGCTGGGGATCGAGTGAAGATCTAAATTCGACGTTTTTATGTCAGATGGCTATTGTGACCACAAGATGGCGCTCCCATGACGGTGGTATGTCATCTGAAGAATTCATTTATTTAAGGTATGGGGAAATATCGGACAGAGGATTTTTGTTAAATTATTTGCATGTATTTTTTGGTTTATGCCAGCGCTTACGCTATCATTTTCAAGTATGTTTATTTGTCGGATATCAGTAACGAGAAACAGCCGGTCACAAGGACGCCAAAGCGAGCTCGAGAACATCTTTTGTGAAAGGCTATCAAAAATGATGAGCTCGATTACATGCGTAAACCTGCGGTAGATTTTCGCATTCGACTGCCAATTTTTAATCGCGGATGCTGAGATGCTCAATATCGATTAGCCAAATCGAATTTTAGGCAACAACTTCTTTAAATTTTGCTCGGATAAGGTTTGACCAATGGATGATAATTACAATGTTGCCGCCCCGGCGAAACGCTAGATCAATTATTTCTGGACCCCGCAGAACCAAAAAAAATCTCACCGAAACCTACACCGATTAAGAATCCGGCGTGGCGTTGGTGGACCTTTTGGCGATCAAAGGTTATTTATTTGCCAGCTCTCCTTCCTTCCGATTTATAACAAGCGGCTGGTATCTAAAAGTGTGGGAAGTCCACTTCGTTACGGTGACGTCCCATACGACTCAAGCAGTTCAACCGTATAGCCGTCCGGATCGGTGACGAACAGCACCTTGACCTTATGCGCCTTCAGATCTTTCATCTGTTTCATATTCACACCAGCGGCGGCCATGCGCGCCTGAATCCCTTTGATATCCTTTACGTACAACGCGAAGCGATTGAATGCATCGCCGTGATTGTATGGAGTTGTGCGATTCTTGACGATATTCAGCAGCAGATGGGGGCCGACGGGGTTGCTGGGGAAATCGACCCCGATTTCCAGATTGTCGGGACTTTCGCTGCGGAATTGTTCAGTCATCCCGAGCAAGTTTTTGTAGAACGCAAGCGATTTTTCCATGTCGGAGACATTGATCGCGATGAAACCGAATTCCACGACGGGCAGGCGCTTGGTCACTGCGGTGGCCGGCGCAGAAGGATTGCTAGCGGAATCCGCTGCGAACGCGGGAGCTCCAACGAAGGCGAAACCCGCCAGAATCAATAGAATTGTTCGTTTCATGATGTATCCCCCGTGATTGATGTGATGGCAGTGTAAGCAAAAGAAGACGGCGCCGGAATGCGTTCTATAGACTCGGTGGACTCGCGCGGCACTCCATTTGTCACTATTGGATTCGTTGACTATACGCATTCGTAGTCGGATATGTTGACGCTGTTCGATAGCGTGTTTGTGAGTAGTGAGTTTTTGTCATGTGGATACAAAAAGAAATGCAGTTACGTCCGCGCGCACGCGGTTTTCATTTAATTACCGATGAGGTTGTCGGGCATTTATCCGAGCTGTCGAATATCAAAATCGGCTTGTTGAATATCCTGATTAAACATACGTCCGCTTCGTTGACAATTAATGAAAACGCGGACCCGAGTGTTCGCAAGGATTTTGAGAGTTATTTCAATCGCGCCGTGCCAGAAAATGAAAGCTATTACACGCACGATGAAGAAGGCAGCGACGATATGCCGGCGCATTTGAAAGCGAGTCTGCTAGGTGCAAGCCTCAATATTCCGATAACCAAGGGTCATCTGAACCTCGGTGTATGGCAAGGCATTTATTTATGCGAGCATCGCAATGAAGGCGGCAGCAGAACGTTGGTGTTGACGCTTCATGGCGAATGAGCGCGAATTAAAACGGTTTTGAAAATAAATCCCATGTTTTCGTTTTCCCATTTTCATTCTCTGCTTCCAGTTCTTCGACAGACAGCGGCTCAGCGGTGATCGCGAGTCCGCTGAGTATTCTGTTGACCGCGAACGCGACGGCGACCAGACTGGCCGCTCGATCAAGGAGGCCGAGATGAATGAATCCATGCAAATGATTGCGCCGTCGCGGATGAGGACGACGATGCGAGCCGGAGTGGCCAGGATATTTCAAGCGGTCGCGTTGGTGTTGGTGTGGGGCGTCGCGTCCGAGGCCACCGCGCAGGTCTGTTGCCCAGCCGGATGCGTGCAGAACAACAATGGCTGTGTCACTACGGGGGCAAATCAGCGCGCATGCCAGACTGTCCCATGCGCGGGTGGCAGCTCGAATGGAGGCGGTTCGTCAGGCAGCGGACAGACAGTTGCCCAGCCGATTTTGCCGCTACCAGGGTCACAGACATGTTTCGACCTGCAGCCGACGCAGGCCACGATCGACGCGGTGACCAACAAGTGCATTTCGTCTCTGGTGGCGAATGCGCAGCTGATCGGGTGCCTGTTCGAAGACGAAGCCGGAAAGGCTGAGGACAAGCGTACCGGGCTGACCTGTCCACAGCGCCAAGCCGCGCTCGCACGGCAATGCAATACGCGCTGTGCTCAGTTCGCCCAGCGCACCACGCACCGCTTCTGCTCGACGGAAGGATTCAGCGACGAGCAGTGGTTCGTCGTGTTCGGCGATCTCGACGGGAAGGTCGTCGGCTCTGCACGCGTGGCGGGATGTGGGCCGAGGTTGAAAACGGCCATCTCCGTCCTCAAAAGGGATTCGATCACGCTGAAAAACGCGCACTCGATACAACCCTAGCGTATGCGATAAAAAAATGAGGACAGACCACGATTAATTAAGGGTCAGGAGGGCCAGTCTTGAATATTGAATTCGTCCATCAGGGGTTTACGTGTGCTGGTTTTACTTAAACTCCGATAATGGTGGATTAGCGCTGAAATTTTTCTTCTTTGCGCAGCTAAAAATATTAGTTTCCGATGAAGAAATATAGGGTTAGCAAAGCGAATCTCCTGCTATAAAAATTCTCAAAAGCGTCCCACAAAATCCAATTGTGGAATGTAAGGTTCGCAGAAATTTTAAGTGAAAAATTTCATGTCATCCGAAACACAGCACCATGGGTAGATTTATGACGAGTCTTAAAATAATTACGATCGGTTTCTTCGCTGCAATTTATTTTTCCGTTTCTGCAGTAGCAGAAGACAGGCAAGCGCCCTCAACTGCTCCTACGAAGAAAACCCCCGATCAACAAATCGCAGCCGCATTGGCACAGGCGGGATTTACGCAGCCGGTGCCGCTCGATTTTAACGATCATCAAGGTTTCGTTTCGATTTTTGATGGCACGCTTGATGGATGGGATGGCAATCGTAAATTCTGGCGCGCTGAGAACGGTATGATCGTCGGCGAGTCTTCGGTGACGAACCCGAGCGGTAACGCGTATCTCACTTATCGGAAATTAACCGCACATGATTTCGATCTACGTATGGAGATCATGGTGCAGAAGAGTGGTGGTTCCGGGATTCAGTATCGTAGCCGCACCGGTATTCCGTGGCGTAGCCCTGCACCGCCGGAAGTGGTGGCGAATGTTGGGCCTTACATTCCGGATCAAATGTTGACGGGGCCGCAGGCGGATTTTTGGTTTCCCGAAAATCCTGTGGTGTTTGGATTTACCGGTCAGGTGTATTCCGAAAATACGCCGATGAAAATCGAAGCATGGTTGGGGCAGGTGGTGCGTCAATTTGGTGAAGATGCGTCGCAACGAAAATTGGTCGGCAATATTGCGCCCGGTAAAAATTTACTCGGCTACATCAATATCAATGGCTGGAATCAATTCGAAGTGATCGCGCGCGGCGGCGTTTTTATTCACATCATCAATGGTCAGTTGATGTCGGTGTTGATCGACGATGATCCGAAATCCTCCAACCAGTTGCCGGGATTATTCGGACTCGAAATCGAGGCCAATACCAAAGTATCGGCGCGCAATATTTATGTGCGAAAAATTAATTAAAGCAACTGACAGGGTGGGGCCATCCGTGATGTCGGCCCACTAAAATTCGCAAGACTACGGTGCGGTCATATTAAATTTTGCCTGCGGCACTAATCGAAGATATTGCATTACCGGCGGGACGATGACTATGGATGGTGCTGATGACGCCGTGCGGCTGTATTTCAATTCTTTAAAGCCTTCGCCGCGGCCAATCTGAGAGGGCGCCTGACTTTCTTTGCCACGGATATCGGCTTTGTTGTCTGGTGCATAGGTTTTGCGGATTGCGGCTAAAACCTCGTACTTCTCTTCATTGCTACCTGCTTCCCAGCGCGACGTTACCATTAACGGCGTGTGGTCCCATTTATCCACGCTGCCTACTTGTTTACCGTCGATAAAAACCTGGAATTTTGTTTCGGTGACGATGCGCACTGCGATTCTCCATTGCGTATAGGGATTGCTATACAGCTCTGGTCACAGTGCGCTTAATGCTAGTTCAGCGCAACGTCTATAAAAACATAGGGCGGCAGCACACGAATGCTTGAATTGATAGTCCAGCTCCGAGCGCTGAGAGTCCGCAATCGTCATGCTTATGATGGCGCTCCAGTTACATCGAATAATTTTTCAGATGTTGACTGATATCACCGACGTGGTCGAACAGCGAGTAATCGCGATACGAAAAGCGCCATTTGCCATCGACGCGTTCGAACTCGTCGTGGTAGCGGCCGGCGGCTACCGGCTGTAACGGCAGCGTATCGGTCGATTGAAGGACGGTGTAGTACGAGCGGCATGAGGCTTTGCCATTTGCTTCATCAATATCGAGAATCGGGTTGGTGACGACGTGTTTGGTACGCGGTGTGCCGCACGGGTAGAGGCGCACCACATTGCGCCAGGAGGCGAGTACGCCGTCGGCGTCGGTCAGCGCATTGCTGTCGCCGGTTTTGATGCGAGCGTGGCGAAACAATAATGCGATGCTTTCAAAATCGCCGTTGTCCATGTATTCAGCGTAACGGTAGAGCAGGTTGGTGATTTCGACAGCGGCGTTGGACATAGCACAGGCCCTCATTAAGGTTTTGATTTTGGCGTGCACGAACTTTAATGAAATGTTCCCGTCAATGCCATCGATACGGGCGGTATCGATACGTTTTTGCGCAGAGTATGTGTTTGTATGGAACACTCGCATGAACATGTGACCTTCCAGTAATATCCGCGGCCGGTTCTTCGCTTCCATCTCGTTTTCAGAGGATGTTTCAAATGACGCAGTTAGCTCGTTTTAAAGACAAAGTGGTTATCGTCACCGGCGCCGGTTCCGGCATCGGCCAGGCGACGGTAGTGCGCGTGGTAGCGGAGGGTGGCACCGCGATCGCAGTGGATATGAATGAGGCCGGTTTGCAGGCGACCATTGAGCAGGTAGGCAGTAGCGGCAGCGCGCGTTATCTGGTGGCTTCGGTCGCGGATGAAGCGGCTGTGAAAGGTGTGATTGCGAATGTGATCGGCAAAGAAGGTCGCATCGATTCGGTGATCAATATGGCCGGCATTCTGCGCTCGCAGCCGACCGTCGAAACTACGCTCGAACAATTTCAAACCGTGCTCAACGTGAATCTGATCGGCACATTTTTAATGTGTCGCGAAGCGCTGCCGCATCTGGAAAAAGTCGGTGGCAATATCGTCAACGCGGCGTCGACCTCGGCGACTTGGGGGCATCCTTATATGGCGGCGTATGCGGCGAGCAAGGGCGGCGTGCTGGCGCTGACCAAGGCGCTGGCAAAGGAGTACATGAAGCGCGGCGTGCGCATAAATGCAGTGATGCCGGGCGGTATCCTGACGCCGATGGTGATGGAACAGGGCGGTCGTATGGCCGATCTCGATATGTCACTGTTCTACAACCTGTCCCGCCCGGATGGCAGCTTCGGTCAGCCGTCGAATGTCGCCGCGGTGATCGTGATGTTGGCATCGAACGATGGTGCCTACATGACCGGCGAAATCGTCAAAGTCGACGGCGGCGTTCACAACTAATTCGTTGCTGCATACGCGGGCAGGGCCATTTCGTGCTCTGCTCGCACTTTCTCTGCTATCTCCTTCATTCTTCTCTTGATTCGTTCCGGCAAATGCGAGCTCGCTGGCTATACTCACGACAGTTTATTTTGTCGATGCCGCTATGTGGAAACGTCTATTAGTTGTCGCGCTGATTGCGTGGGGCGCCTACTCGCACTGGAATCAGCGCGCGGTTTTGCATGGCCCCGGTGTGGTGGCACCGCACGTGCCGGTGCAAACCAATTTCTCGGATTCGCATCCGTTCGATTACAAGGGTTATCGCATTACGCGATTGGCTGAATACGATATCGATGCGCGCGTGCTGTCGCGCGAGGACTATCGGCTCGGGCGCGAAGCGGATTTATCGCCCACCGATTTCGGCGTCGGCTGGGGCCGGATGTCCGACGAAAGCGTGTTGAAGAATATCGAGATCAGCCAATCCGGTCGTTTCATGAATTGGCGCGTACAGGAATTTCCGATTCCGCAGCGCGAGATCGAAACCTCTGCCGCCAATATGCATTTGATTCCGGCCGATGCGGCGATTGCGCATCAAATTGCCGACGTACGCAAAGGCCAGGTCGTGCATATGCGCGGTTATCTGGTGCGCGTGGATGCCGGCGATGGTTGGCATTGGGTGAGTTCGCTATCGCGCGACGATACCGGCGCCGGTGCCTGCGAATTATTTTGGGTCGAAGCCGTCGCCACCCTGTGAGCGCCGCTGAGTTAAATCGTTAGGCGGAGTCCACACGTTAGATGGCTTACAGTGAGATACCGGGTTAACAGCCGCTGCATAGCTCGGTAGACTGGTCGGTATTCTTCTCGGGAACGGCCGCATGACGCGCACATCGAATGATCTCAATCTCATCGTCCGAGCATTGGCGTTCGCGGCGCACAAGCATCGCGATCAACGCCGCAAAAATGCCGAGGCGTCCCCATATATCAATCACCCGATCGCATTGGCCGATGTCTTGACCAACGAGGCTGGCATCAGCGATCCGATCGTCATTTGCGCCGCGTTGCTGCACGATACGATCGAGGATACGCAAACCACACACACCGAATTACATCATCATTTCGGCGCGGCGATCGCCGATGTGGTGCTCGAAGTGACCGACGATAAGACGCTGCCGAAAGTGATGCGCAAACAATTGCAGATCGATCATGCACATGAGCTGTCGTCGGCCGCAACGCTGGTCAAACTCGCCGATAAAATCTGCAATTTGCGTGATATGGTCGATCAGGCGCCGGCCGGTTGGGATATTGAACGCAAGCGTGAATATTTCGATTGGGCCAAACAAGTCGTCGATCATTTGCCCGCTATTCATCCGGTATTGAAGGGCCTGTTTTTGCAGGCTTATTCGCATCGCCCCGAATAATCGAGCGCCTTCATCGATCCGAAAAATGTTGGTGTTAAGATGCCAGTCCCCGATGGTTTTCAGAAGGACTGCACACGATGAAATCTCGCGCCGCTATTGCATTCGAAGCCGGTAAACCGCTTGTCATCGATGAAATCGACGTGCAGGAGCCGCGTGCCGGCGAAGTGTTGGTAAAGCTCACCGCGACGGGTGTCTGCCATACCGATGCGTTCACGTTGAGCGGCGATGATCCCGAAGGCATTTTTCCCTGCGTTCTCGGCCACGAAGGTGCCGGCGTTGTCGTCGATATCGGCGCCGGCGTGACTTCGGTCAGCGTCGGCGATCATGTGATTCCGCTGTACACCCCCGAATGCGGCCATTGCAAATTTTGTCGTTCCGGCAAAACCAATTTATGTCAGGCGATTCGCACGACGCAGGGTCGCGGGTTGATGCCCGATGCAACGTCGCGGTTTTCGCTGAACGGCAAACCGATTTTTCATTTTATGGGCACGTCGACTTTCAGTGAGTACACCGTGCTGCCGGAAATTGCCGTCGCCAAAATCAACAAGGCCGCGCCGCTCGATAAAGTGTGTCTGCTCGGCTGCGGCATCACCACCGGCATTGGCGCAGTATTGAATACCGCGAAAGTGCAGCCGGGCTCGACCGTGGCAATTTTTGGTTTGGGCGGCGTTGGCCTCAGCGCAGTGCAGGGCGCAGTGCTCGCGCGCGCCTCGCGCATTATCGTCGTCGACATTAATGCATCGAAATTCGAGATGGCGAAAATGCTCGGCGCGACCGATTGCATTAATCCGCAAGAATACGATCGTCCGATCGAGCAGGTGATTATTGATTTGACCGATGGTGGCGTCGATTACAGCTTTGAAGCGATCGGCAATGTGAAGACAATGCGCGCCGCGCTCGAATGCTGTCACAAGGGTTGGGGCGAATCGACCATCATCGGCGTTGCGGGCGCAGGCCAGGAAATTGCCACGCGACCCTTTCAATTAGTGACGGGTCGCGTATGGCGTGGCAGTGCGTTCGGTGGTGTCAAAGGCCGTTCGCAGTTGCCGGGCTACGTGCAGAATTATCTCGATGGAAAAATAAAAGTTGATGAATTCGTGACGCATACGATGCCGCTCACTGACATCAATCGCGCGTTCGATTTGATGAAAAGCGGCGCGAGCATTCGTTCGGTGGTGACGTTTTAACAATGGACATTTTTTACGATGGACATTTTGAATGATGGAATTCATTGCTTCGAATAAATGCTTTGGCGGTTGGCAGCATCGGTTGCGTCATCGCTCGCGCGTGCTGAATTGCGAGATGGTGTTGTCATTGTTTTTACCGCCAGCGATGGAAACCGCTGAAGTACCAGTGCTGTACTGGCTGTCGGGTCTCACCTGCAACGATCAGAATTTTGTGACGAAAGCTGGCGCGCAGCGTTATGCCGCTGCACACGGCATCGCAATTGTTGCACCGGATACCAGCCCGCGCGGCGAAGGTATTGCCGATGATGCCGCATGGGATTTGGGTCAAGGCGCGGGTTTTTATCTGAATGCGACGCAAGCGCCGTGGGCGCCACACTATCGCATGTACGATTACATCGTCGACGAATTACCGGAATTGCTTGAAACGCAATTTAATCTCGATAGTGAGCGTCGCGGCATTTTTGGTCATTCGATGGGTGGACATGGTGCGTTGACAATCGCGCTTAAAAATCCGCAGCGGTATCGCTCGGCGTCGGCGTTTGCGCCAATTTGCGCGCCGTCGCAATGTCCCTGGGGTAAAAAAGCCTTCGGCGCATATTTGGGCGATGATGCTGCGTTGTGGAAAGAAAACGATGCCAGTGAGTTGCTTGCACGTAGCAAATTGCCGTATCCGTTATTAGTTGATCAGGGCGAGGCCGATGAATTTCTGGCGACGCAATTACTGCCAGAGCGATTGCAGCGCGCGGCGGAAGTATCGGGGCAACAATTATTGCTGCGTCGTCACGCCGGCTATGACCACAGTTATTTTTTTATCGCCACCTTTATCGAAGACCATATTCGTTTTCATGCGGCGGAACTCGCTGCTTAGCGTGCAATGAATAGGTAACTGGGTTGCGGGTTAACCGATAATAAATTGCATTGCTCATGCTCAGCCGCTGCACTAGTATCCTTACATAACCGCCGCTTGGCGAAACTGTTAGATGCTGGGACGCAGCTTGCCAGCCTGGATTGAACACCAGTAATTCGAACAGCAGTGGCTAAATGCCGTTACACCTGAACTTGCCAAGCAGTCTGCGTTTCGCGCGTTTCGCGCGTTTCATGGGCGTTGCCGTATTTGCGTTTGTGTTGGTCACTCTTGAATGGCGACAGCGCGAACTATGGTATAGCGCCGAATCGCTGCAGCATGCCGAAACCACCTTGGCCGCCAGTGAATTGCGCGCCCGCGTCGATCGCGAGCTAAATGCGGTATTCAATCTCACGCTATCGCTCGCCAGCTATCTCGAAGTCAAACGCGGTCGACTCGATGATGCGGAACTCAATGCATTGTTGCAGCAGATTTACGCCAAAACCGATCATCTGCATAATTTCGGCGTGGCAGTCGATTACCGTTTGCAATATATCTATCCGTTAGCGGGAAACGAATCCGCGCTCGGGCTCGATTACCGTACGCTGAGTCAACAATGGCCGGATGTCGAACGCGCGATAGAGCGGAGGATCAGCGTGCTGGCAGGACCCGTGGCGCTGGCGCAGGGCGGTTCGGCGTTAATTTATCGCGCCCCGGTATTCGTGGACGATCAATATTGGGGTATGGCATCGGCGGTGATCGATGCGCCCGCGTTGTTCAAGGCGGTCGGTACTAGTCGGCTTCCTTACGCGATACGCACCAGCGATGCAGGTCATACCATAATCTGGGGTGACGCCTCGCTTTTTAACGATCCGCGCTCGTCCATTATCGCGTCCCCCGTGCCGGGCGGTGAATGGCAATATGCGGTGCCTCCGTCTACAGTGGTACCCATCTGGTGGGAGCGGTTACTGTTCGATCTGGTGGCGGTGACCATCAGTGCGCTGCTCGGTTATTTTTCGTATGCAACGCAACGACATCGTCATGTGTTGTACAACGTGTCGCGCATCGATCCCATTACCAAGCTGTTGAATCGGCGCGCGCTGGAAAATTCGCTGGAGCTAATTCTCGAACGACGGCGCAAATCCGATCAGCATTGTGCATTGCTGTTTATCGATCTCGATCGTTTCAAATATATTAATGACACCCATGGGCATCGCGCTGGCGATGCGGTGTTGTCGATGGTAGCGGAGCGCTTGAGCAAAGAATTGCGCGCAGCCGATGTAATCGGCCGTTGGGGCGGCGATGAGCTGGTAGTGTTGGTCGAGGAGGGTGACTCGCAAGTGCTCGAAAATTTAATCGTGCGCTTACGTCGCGCGATTAACCTGCCGGTGATGTTCGGCAATGACGAATTGCACGTCGGCGCATCGATTGGTTGCGCCACATTCCCGAATGATGGCGTAACGCTGGAAACCCTGCTTTATATTGCCGACATTCGCATGTATCAGGACAAGCAGCGGCACTATTCATAGTGGATATTCTGGTCATAGCGGATATTCTGACGATGCCGTCAGATCATGCCCAAGATTATCCATTTATCGATTGCGCCTAGTCAGGATAAAATCCTCGCTCGCGAGTCAGCCGATAAATGGGGGCTCATCCACCTCGATGATTTATGGAATGTCCAGTGAGTGATTCATTGATCGGCTATGCCGCTGCTACGTGTACTACCATCGCATTTCTGCCGCAGGCGTATATGGCAATCAAGCACAAAGATACGCATTCGCTATCGCTTGGTATGTACAGTATTTTTACTTTTGGTGTGGCGCTGTGGTTGTGTTACGGGTTGCAGAAAGACGACTGGGCAATCATTGTCGCCAACAGCTTTACGCTGATACTGGCGTCACTCATTCTGATGACTAAATTACGTTACGATATATTTGGCAAGCGCTAAATTTTCGTTAAAAAAAGGCGCGGGTCTGTAACGGACCCGCGCCTGAAAGCGCAAACCCTTTATTTCCAGACCAATGGCAGTTTGCGAAAACCCATCACCGGGCCAGCGAATATATCGATCGACTGGCTTTCGTCAATGTGGAAGTCCGGAATCCGCGGCAACCATTCTTGTAACGCAATGATTACTTCCGCTTTCGCCAAATGCGAACCGATGCAGCGATGTGGACCAAGACCAAATGTCACATAAGCATTGACCTTACGATCGAGGTCAATCGTGTCAGGATTATCGAAAATACTGGGGTCGCGATTTGCGACGGTATTCGGCAGCACGACTTTGTCATCGGTTTTCATCTGAATGCCTTTGTAGACGAAATCCTGCGTGATACGGCGATAGATATTCGATACGGCATTGATGCGAAATAACTCATCGATCGCACAATTTAATTTTTCGCGATTATCCAGATTCTCGTGAATATGCTTACGTGCGCTCGGCGTACGCGCGAGGTAGCGCCAGATGTAGGTCATCGTGCTGGTGACGGTATCGAGCCCGGCGACGAATAGCAGGAACATGCAGTTGAGAATTTCTTCGTGAGGGAAGGGCTGGCCATCGGGTTCGCGCGCATTCAACAAAACGCTCATGATGTCGTCGTTGAGCGGTTGCTGTTTGCGTAATGCGAGTGCTTCTTCGAGTACGCGATAAATATCGGCGACGTTTTGTATTTTTCCCTCCGGCGTTTCGACGCGCATGAAAACATCCGCTAATTTCATGAATTCAATCAAGCGCGATTGATCCATGCCCATCAGGTCGATGAATAGTCCGGTCGGTAGAATGCCGGAAAAATCGCGTACGAAATCGCATTCTCTTTGATCGGCGAACTGGTCGATCAAATCGCGCGTACGCTGGCGCACATTACCTTCTAATTTTTTTATGGCGTTCGGTGTGAATAGCGGTGCCAGCAAACTGCGAAATTTACTGTGATCGGGTGGATCGACACTTTGCGGTTGGAACACTGGCCAGTTATCCACCGGCGGAATCGGCGTGTTGCGATTCGAAAAATGCCCGTATTCGCGATAGCCCTCGCGGATGTCCTCGTAATCGAGAAATGTCCAGTGCCCGCCGTTGCGCGGCGACCAGAAAATTCTTGGCACATTGCTCTTGACCAGTTGGTGCCACTTTTCAATCGGATCTTTGAGGCCCGCTGGAATCTCGAACAAATCGAAATCGACGACCAGCTCTGGCGGAACGTGCGCTGGAACATTCCAGTTGGCGCTATTCATGGTTTGCATCTCCGGGTTTACTTACAAGCGCGGTTTGTTGCGCGCTCATTCTTATTCATCGCTAACACTGAGCGCGCCCTCGGGGCAGTTGCGTACGGCGAGCGTTACGCCGCGCTGCAAATGCTCGGGAATTTTCTCCATCAACAGGACTGCTTTGCCTTCGATGTCGTCGGTGGCGAATACCTCGGGGCAAATGTCCTGGCAGCGGGCATGACCCTGGCAGACGTGCAGATCGACGCTAACTTTCATCGTACCTTCCTCAACGGCTTAGTAGAATTCACGGTAAACGGTGCGGTGGCTTTGTGCAATCGCTCGGAGTGGTCTGCGAATTGACGATTCAAATAGTTTCGCGAGATACAGAGGGAGAGACAACACCCGAACGGGTGCTAAGCGGAAAGAGAAAATTTCGATTAAAGCGAAACCATCGTATCGAGCAGGATGCGGATCAGCGACGATTGTCGCGTCGCACCGGTTTTTGAAAATATCGAACGCAACCGCGATTTGACGGTGTTTTTTGTGATGCCGAGCTGCTCGCCTGCTTCGTCGAGGGTGAGTCCTTCCGCGAGCAATTTGGCGAAATTCGCCTCGGCCGGTGTGAAGCTGAACAGCATGCGCAAAATATCGACCGGCGGCGCCGATTTGTAATCCGGATCATGAATAAAAATGGCGACGGTCGGCCGATGGTTGCCTTCGACCAGCGGCGCGCGCGGAATGCTTTTTACCAATATTTTCCAATTGCCGAAACCGTGTGTGCGCGGCAGCGCCAATGCCGTGATCGAGGGTTCGTCGGTAGCCGCCAGCGCGAGCTCGATTGCATTTTGCAATTGCTGCTCGGCGGTATATTGACGCGCATGCACGCCGTTGCTGCCGATCCAGAGATCGGATTTTTTGACCAGGATCGCGTCGGCGACATTATTCGTCGTCAGCGGCGCGCCGGTTTCATCGAGAATGATGGTACCGATATGCATGCGGTCGAATGTCGACTGAAATAATTTCTTCTCGACCTCGGCGGTGTACATGCGCGAATGCAAATACACCGCGCGCTGAAAGTGCGGCAACAACAGCGCACATAAATTTTTTTCGGCTTCGGTGAACGGTCCCGACGCGGGTGGCTTACACATACGAAAGCGACATTCGGAATGATCGTCGGAACGAAAATCGGCACCGATTTCGTAACGGATATCGTGAGTCTGCTGCAAATAATTAACAAAGAAATCGCTGCCGAACCATTGCGCTTCGCCGAGAAATTCTTCAGGTGTGATGATGTGGTTATGCGGCAGATTGGCAAACGGATCGGCCGAATAAATATCGAATAATGTGTAGTCCGCCGACGAGACCGTCACTTCCTGATAATTGGCTTGAATAATCAGCGATGCGCGGCCACGTGCTGCGGGCCGCAATACGAGCACCGACCAGCTGGCTTTAAACGCGTTATTTAACCATCGCAAAATGCCGGTCCATGGCACTGGCTCTAGCAGACCTTGATATATCAAACCGATCACTTGCGAGACCTGCTCGGCAGGTAGATGCGCCATATCGGAGGATTTAACGGTTGCTGCGTCGATCTCGGTGGTCGCAGCCATGGCTCAACGCTTGTGCGACAAAGCGACCGGTGTAGCGTCGGTGTTGTTTTGCGATTGGCTTAGCAAGGCGCGCCGATAATCCGAGGGTGACATACCAGTCCAGGATTTGAAGGCGCGTCGAAATGCGCCGGCATCGCTGAAACCAAGTTTATCCGCAGTTTCCTCTAACGTGATATTGCTCAACTGCAGTAATTCCTTTGCCCAATCGTGCCGGCATTTTTCCTTGATGATTGAGATCGATGTTTTTTCATCGTCGAGGCGGCGACGCAGCGTGGCATTGCTGACGTTGAACAGACTGGCAAGCTGCGCGATGGTGGGCATCGGTTCGTGCTGCAGCATGCGTGTTTTGATGATGGTATGCAGCGTTTCGTGCAGGCTGCGAATATTCAAGTCGGCGGAAATCAGATCGAACGGAAAGAATTTCAATAATTCGATCAATTCCTGATAGGAACGAATCACCGGTTTTTCGAGATAATGCGCAGAGAACACGAATTGATTATGTGGTGCATCGAAAACTACCGGATAGTGGAACAGCTCGAGGATGGTATCCGCGCCGATCAATTCGGGTGAGCATATCTGCAAGCCGGTGTTTTCAATGGTTTCGCCGATCAGCCAGCCGAATAGACGATGATAGGCGCTGAGGCCGAGCATATCGGCGAGCAGCGCACTCGAGGTCGGTTTGCCGCGTTGCGTGGTCATTACGAATGCTGCGGTCGATGCATCGCGTTGTAGCGCTAATGCGCCGGCGCGACCGCGCAACATGCGGCAAAACGTCGCGGCGCGCAGAATAACTTCTTGCAAATTTTTGCAGTTAATCACGCAATAGCAGAGCATCTCGAAATCATCTTTTTCCATCGGCGCGTGATCGCTGAAGCTGCACGCGTGGCGCTCCAGGATGGCGATGCATTCGCGGCTCAGCAAGGCGAAATGCGAGCGCGGAATCGATGCCACCTTGCCGCTGCGCAAATCCTCCAACGAGCAGCGTAGATGGGCATCGGCCAGCAACTTCGTGGCATCGCCGCCGGCATTGACGGTTTCCTGCAGCAGCGCCGCTGTGGCGCTACCGGAAATACTGTTGAGCTGGGTTTTGGAGACGCGCTTGAGCATGTGGTTATGTAACCTCAAGTTTATATGCCCGACCGCCATGACACCCTGCTTGACTTGGCATCTGGGGTCGCTGAGCATTCTAGCTCTGTTTTTGAGCATCTCGGTAGGTGCTTGCTCAGATAGCTGTCGCTATGCTGCGCTCCGATTCTTCATCCGCATCGGCAGGTTTCTTGCGATGCATTACACCCCCTGAGAGGTTGCTAATAATGATTCCAAAACGCGAAATCAAATACGGCGGCGCCATGCTCGATCAGAAAGAGATCGATGCGGTCGTCAACGTCATGAAAACCAGCATGGTCGTCGGCGAAAAAACGCAGACGTTCGAGGACCGTTGCGCCAAGTTGCTCGGCCATAAATACGGTGTGATGGTGAACTCAGGCAGTTCGGCATTGCTGCTGGCGTTGCGTTTGCTCGATCTGCCGCAAGGTTCGGAAGTCATCACCCCGACGCTGACCTTCGGTACCGATATTTCCGGCATCGTGTTGAATGGTCTGGTGCCGGTGCTGATCGATGTTGAGGCCGATACCTATCAGATCGATATCGACAAGATCGAAGCCAACATCACCCCCAAAACCAAAGCCATGCTGATCCCGAACCTGGTCGGCGGCATGCCCGATTGGGATCGTCTGCGCGCAATCGCCGACAAGCATGGTCTGTTCCTGATTGAAGACAGCTGCGATACCCTCGGCGGTACCTATCGCGGCAAGCCGGCCGGTACTCGTGCGCATATCAGTGTCACCAGCTTCTCGATTTTCCACATTATCACCTGTCTTGGTAACGGCGGTCTGGTGGCTGTTGATGATCCGAAGCTGTGGGATCGCGCACTGATGCTGCGTAACTGGGGTCGTTCGTCCGAGAAATTCATGCACGGCACGCGCAAAGGCGACAGCGATGGTCGTTTCCTGGAAGACCTCGGCGATATCGAATACGACGGCATGTTTATTTTCGAAGAGATCGCCTACGGCTTCATTCCGAACGAAGCGGGCGCGGCGTTCGGTCACGAACAGTTGAACAAGTTGAATATGTTCACCGAACTGCGTCAGGAGCGTTTTGACCTGCACACGAAATACATGGAAAAACGTTCCGAGTATTTCATCAAAACGCGCGTGCATCCGGATGTATTCACCACCTGGATTTGCTATCCGGTGCAACTGCGTGCCGAATTGGGCTGGAGCCGCCGTGAATTGCAGAGACATCTCGAAGACGCTGGCATTTTCACCCGCGTGATTTTCTCCGGTCATGCGGCGCGTCAACCGATGATGAATGGCGTTGAGTTTCGCGTCGATTCGACCGGTTGCCCAAATGCAGAACAGGTCATGCGCAATGGTTTGATGTTGCCGTGCCATCCGACGATGACGATCGAGGATTGCGAATATCTGTATCAGGTACTCGACGATTTCATCGAGAAGCAAAGCCGCAAATAACAACTGCTTAGCAATGGCAGTTGTTCGTAATGCGATACGCACCGAGTGCGTATCGCATTTTTCATTTATAACAGTCGATTGACCATGCAGCGATCGACCTCAAGTGAGGAGTCAAATTGTGTTGAAAAAAATCGCGCTTAACAAAACCAAACTCAACGTTTCGCAGTTGTGTCTCGGCACCAATATGTTCGGTACCGCCTTGAACGAAGAGGCTGCGGGAAAAATTCTCGATGTGTACTTCGCCAATGGCGGCAATTTCATCGATACCGCGTATTCGTACGGCGACTGGATTCCCAATATTCCAACCGGTGCCAGCGAAACCACGCTCGGCAAATTGCTGGCGAAGAAAAAGCGCAGCGATTATGTGATCGCGACCAAGGGTTGCGAATTCGATTATCGCGCCGGCGATTTTGCGCTGCGCGTAACGCCGGATCATCTTGCCGCTGATTTGAACGGCAGTCTTGAGCGGCTCGGGGTCGATACGATCGATCTGTACTGGCTGCATCGCGACGATGCGAGCAAACCGGTGAGTGCGATTATCGATGCACTGATCGGGCATCAAAGCGCAGGCCGCATCGGCGCATTTGGTTGCTCGAACTGGAGCGTCCAACGAATTCAGCAAGCGCAGCAATATGCGGCGAGTCTGGGCCACGAAGGTTTTGTCGCAGTGCAGCCGATGTGGGGTCTCGCCGAACCCGATCGCACCGCGATGATGACGTATGCGCCGGGTGGCTATTACGAAGATGGCTACGTCGCTGTGCATAAACTGGGTCTGACGATGATTCCGTATTCCGGTCAGAGCCGCGGTATTTTTACCAAGCTCGCTGCCGGCGCCACCAAAGAGACGCTCGGCCCGGATGTCGCGGCGTTGTATTACAACGATAAAAACCTGCACAAGCTTGAAGTCATCAAACAGATCGCTGCGCGTCGCAAGGTCAGCATCAATGACGTTGTGCTCGCGTATTTAACGTCGCAGCCGTTGCCGACAATTCCGATCGTCGGTGCCAGCCGTGTTGAACAACTCGAAGAAAGTATTCGCGCGTGTGCATTGCAGCTTGATACTGGTGAACTGCACCAATTGCGAGAAGCATAAGAAAAATTGAACGGGCTGAAAAGCTGACGCCATGTCCACTCGCGTGGGCGTGGCGAAATAATAATTTTTCTGAGGTTTCCACATTGAGCACTGAATCTTTCGATTACGTCATCGTCGGCGGTGGTTCGGCCGGTTGCGTGCTGGCTGCGCGCCTCAGCGAAAATCCGGCGGTGCGCGTGCTGCTGCTCGAAGCCGGCGGCAGCGATGCAAGCCCTTTGATCAAGGCGCCTGGCGGTCTGCTACCGATCATGCTCTCAGGAGCTTATCAATGGCGTTATACATCGGTGCCACAGGTCCATTTGAATAATCGCGTGTTATATCTGCCGCGCGGTCGTGTGCTTGGTGGTGGCAGCTCGATCAACGGCATGACTTATTGCCGCGGCTTCGCCAGCGATTACGAGCGCTGGGCCGAGCAGGGTAATCGCGGCTGGTCTTATCGCGACGTATTGCCGTATTTCAATCGCGCTGAAACCTATCTACCGCAATCAACTCAGCCGGAAGCGAATGCTTATCACGGCGCCAGCGGCCCGATTCAGGTAAGCCGCCCCGGCATCAAACATCCGCTGGCATTGGCCTTCGTCGAAGCCGGTGCGCAGGCGGGTTATCCCTACACGAGCGACAGCAATGGCGCACAGCGCGAAGGCATCGCTCCGATCGATGTGACGATCGGGCGTGGCATTCGTTCCAGTACCTCGCGAGCTTATCTGGCCCCTGCGCGTTCGCGCGCCAATTTGCAGGTAATTACGCATGCACACGCCACGCGTGTCGTGCTGGAAGGGCAGCGTGCCGTCGGCGTTGAATTCGTGCAGGGAAAGACAAAGGAGACGCGGGTTATCCGTGCCGAGCGCGAAGTGATTTTGACCGCCGGCGCAATCAATTCGCCGCAATTGTTGCTGTTGTCGGGGATCGGCGATCCGGCGCACTTGGCGCAACATAATATTGCCGTGCGGCACGCATTGCCGGGAGTCGGCGCAAATCTACAGGACCATCTGGCGGTGGTCGTGAAATTTGCCGCGACCAAACCGGTATCGTTGATGAAATATTTCAACCCGCTGCATGGCGCATTGGCGATGATCAACTATCTTGCGCTGCGCAAAGGGCCGCTGGCGGATCCAGGCATGGAAGTGTGTGCGTTCCTGAAATCGAATCCCGATATCAGCGAAGCCGATGTGAAAATGATTCTGGTGATGGCGCTGTATGCCAATAACGGGCGCACGCTGACCACGCGTCACGGCTTTGCGGCACATACCAATGTGATTCGTCCGCTCAGCCGTGGCAGCATCAAGCTCGCGTCGAGCGATCCATTCGCGCCGCCATTGATTGATCAGAACTATCTGGCCGACGAGCACGATCGCCGTATCGCGCGCGACAGTGTGCGCATCGCGCGCGATATCTTCTCGCAACACGCATTCGACATTTATCGCGGCGAAGAATTGGAACCCGGTAATGCATTGCGCACCGATGCTGAAATCGATGCGTTTATTCGCGACAAAGCTGAAGCCGATTATCACTCCATCGGCACCTGCCGCATGGGTAGCGATGAGATGTCGGTGGTCGATGACGAGTTGCGTGTGCGTGGCATCGATGGTTTGCGCGTTGTCGATGCGTCAATCATGCCGCACCTGGTTGGCGGTAACACCAATATGCCGGTGATTATGATTGCGGAAAAAGCGGCGGACATCATTGGCGGCGTGGCGCCGCTGCCGCCGGCGAATTTGCGCGCCTAAGCTAATTCGTTAGAGGAAGTTTTCGCTCGCTTGCCGTGGGAGAGGCGGAATTACACTCGGTAAGTTTTTAGGTTGATCGATCTATCCGGCGGATAACAATAATGAGCGCAGTCAAAAGTTCGAAAGTTATCGATGTTTGCATTATCGGCTCCGGCGCTGGTGGCGGCGTGATGGCACAGCAATTGGCCGAAGCCGGCATCGAGGTTGTGGTGCTCGAACGCGGCAGCGAGCGCGGGCCCGCCGATTTTCTGAAACAAGACGAGCTGTCGAACATGATTCGACAAACGTTTTTTGCACCCGATTATCTGGAAAGCCGACGCAGCGCTGTGAATGAAAAAGCCGTGCCCGGAAAATACAGTTTGTTGGCGCAGACGGTAGGCGGCAGTACGGTGCATTGGGGTTCGTGGAGCTGGCGTTTTCGCCCTGATGAGTTTCGTGTGCTGTCACACGACGGAGCACTCGCCGGAGCGAATCTTGCCGACTGGCCAATCAGTTACGAAGAACTCGAACCGTATTACGCAAAAGCGGAACAGGCATTGGGAATTTCCGGCGCTGCTGGCAGCAATCCGTTTGGCGCGCCGCGCCAAAACGTATATCCGAATCCGCCGCATGTGTATCGTCCGGCATCGCGCTTGATCGAAAGCGGCGCAAAAAAAATGGAGTTGCATCCATTCCCCATTCCAATGGCGATTAACAGTCGTGTTTTCGGCGGTCGCGCGAAATGCATGAATGGCGGGTTATGTGCGGGCTTCGGTTGCCCGGTACACGCGAAAGCATCGCCGCTCTCGATCCATTTGCCGGCAGCCGTTGCGACGGGGCGTTGCCGCGTATTACCGAATTCGCGCGCGATTGAAATTACGGTCGATCAAAATAATCGTGCACGTTCGGTGCGTTATCTGGATGCGCAAGGCAAGGAGCAGGAATTGCGCGCGCGGCAAATTATTGTCGCGTGCAGTTCGATTGCGAGTTCACATTTATTGTTGCTGTCGAAGTCGGCGCGTTATCCGACTGGTCTCGCCAATAGCAGCGATCAGGTCGGGCGCAATCTGATGTGTCATATCCTTTCGCAAACCAATTTCGAAATGGCGGAACCGTCGAATTCGATTGCCGGCCCGCCGGGCAATATCGCCATCGACGATTTTCATGCGTCGGATCATGCGCGTGAATTTATTCGCGGCGCGGTGATTGGCGAAGCGATTGAACCGATGCCAATTAATGCCGCATTGAAGGTGGGCAATTATCTCGGCGCCGATCCAGCCACCAAGGGTAAGCGCGCATGGGGTAAACCGCTGCGTGAATATCTTAGTAAATTTCCTTTTCTCGGCGGCATGATTTCGATCGGCGAGGATTTGCCGCAGGCAAATAATCGCATCGATCTCGATCCGGAACATCGCGATATCGCGGGCATTGCGGTACCTCGCATAACGCATAAGCGCCATCCAAATGATATTGCTCTGGGGCGCTATTTCGAGCAGCGGCAGATAGATATCGCGCTTGCCGGTGGCGCTAAAAAAGCGTGGGCAACCGATTTCTCACAGTACAGCACAGAGTCGGGTCACCTGATGGGAACATGCCGCATGGGTAATGATCCAAAAACCTCCGTGCTGAATCGCTGGTGTCGAACGCACGATGTCGAGAATTTGTGGGTCATCGACGGCAGTTTTTTCCCGACCTCGGGCGGCTATAACCCGACGCTGACGATTTTTGCGAATGCGTATCGCGTTGCCGATTATTTTATTCGCGAAGTTAAACGCCTGGAGGTGCGCTGATGAGTCATATACCGATACAGGAAATGACCCGACGCGATTTCGCACGTTTCTGCGGCGGCGCTTTTGCCACAGCGCTGGCAGCGCGCCCGCTGACATTACTGGCGACCGAACAGAGCAGTGCGCCGAGCACGCTGACAACAGTGCAATGGCAAACCGTTGCAGCAATTTGCAATCAGATTTTACCGACGCTCGATGGCTTGGGCGCGAACGAAGCGAATTGCGTGAACTTTATCGACAAGGCGCTCGCGCACGAAGAAAAAAAATCGCTGGCGGTTTATCGACACGGGTTATCCGTTATCGATGCATTCGCCAACGCGCGCTGGCAGCAATCGTTTCGCGCGCTCGGCGACGAGCGGCAAATTGAAACGCTGGAAAAACTTGAAGATGGATTGCTACCCGATTGGTCGAGCGCGGAGCAGAGCGCGTGGTTTGCGACACTGCGTTATCACACATTGCTCGGCTTCGCGGCTGCGCCGCATTTCGGCGGCAATCAAAATCTCGCCGGTTGGCGCGCGATGAATTTCCCGGGACATATTCACGAAATGGGCGGCCTCAGCGACGCACAGGTCGAGGGTGTCGAGCCGATAACGATTCATTTTCCGCATCACGGTTGATGCTGCGTGCGCGCGGCGACAAGTCCGTATTCCGAAGGAGCCAAGTAAATTTCACCGCATCGTTGAAGAATGGCTGCCGATGTGCCCGTTGTGGGCACATAGGGTCGTTCTTGAGGAGATGGCTATGGGATTACGTGGCATTCATCGGATTGTGGTCGCGGTACGCGATCTGGAGGCGTCGAAGCGACTGTATGGCGAGCTGCTCGGTGCCGAGTTTCATGCAGCCAATTGGACGGGAGCACCTTTCGGTATCGAGGTGGCGATTGCGTGGAATGCGGGGCTTGAGTTGTGCGCACCGGCGCCGGGCCGTGAGCACGATAGTATCGTGTCGCCGTTTCTGGACCATTACGGCGAAGGCATCGTCAATGTGCTCTTCGGTGTCGATGATATTGCGGTGGCGCGGCGCGCTGTGGCGCAAACCGGTTTGGCGGCGGCGCATGAACTCGATTACACGCAGCAGGATATCGATACCCATTTGAACGGGCTGTTCAGTTGCTATCAAGAGCTGTTCATCGATAGCCGTGAACGCTGTGGATTCAATATCGGATTGGCTCGCGTTGACAGGAAATTCATCGATGCGGGCAGTTGACCTGACCGGTGCTGCCAGCTGAGGGGATCGGCGCAGCGGCTGCGATCGGAATATCTGGTGGTGGAGGGCGATAATGAAAATGATCAGTCCGGATGACCAGGATGTCGTATGGCGCAACAGCGGCGACTGGCAAGCCTATTTGTCGGGGCGTTATCCCGGCGTCGAGGTTGTCGTACGGCCGGATCAAAAGAGTTTTCGCGCGCGCTATCGCGCCTGGAATTTCGGCGGCATCGAATTTGCCGAAATTCGCTCGACCTCTCCGCAGCGGCTGTTCATTTCCGTTCCTGGCACTGCCAGTCCCGATAGCTATTATCTGCCGCTGCAAGTGCAGGGCAGCTTTCATGGCGGCCAATTCAATCGCGAATGCAGCAATAGTCGTCGCACCATGATGCTGCTCGACAGCCGCGCTCCGCATTGGCGCGAAATGAGCGCGGAAAGCCACTTGCTGAATGTCCGCTTACCGGCAGCAATGCTGGAGCGCTATCTGATCGATCCGAGAAAATTCTGTGTCAATGCATTGCGCGCTGATAGTGGCAGGGCGGCATTGGTGTGGGATTTTCTGATAAGCCTATGGTCGCGGCGCGCCGAGCTGGGTACGTCCGATGTTGCGCTGGCGGATACGGCCGCGCAGCTCGTGGCGGAGTTGTTCGCTTCGGTGACTGTCGAAGCGAATGGTCGCACCGATGCGCTGCGTCGCGAAGTGCTGCACTGTATTTCGACACATCTCGCCGATACTGATCTGAATGTCGACTCTGTTGCGATTGCCTGCGATATTTCACCGCGCTATTTGCACCTGTTGATGAAGCACACCGGACGTACCTTTTCGCAATACGTGCTGGAACAGCGTCTGGAGCAATGTCGAAAAGCCTTGCTGAATTACGACGCCAGCACGTGCTCGATCACGCATATTGCGTTCAGCTGGGGCTTCAACGACATGTCGCATTTCAGTCGAGTATTTCGCCATCGCTTTGGCGTCCCGCCGCGTGAATATCGCCGCAGTCATAGCCGCTGAAATCAGTCGATCAGAACATTCAATAAGAACAGTCGACTAGAACAACTGAAGGTATTTCGATAATGAATAATTTCTCCCATCTACTCTCACCCGGCCGCATCGGCACGCTGCAAACCCGCAACCGCATCGCGGTCACCGCGATGGGTGCCAGTTTCGCCGAACAGGATGGCCATTGCAGCGAACGCATCATTCGCTATCACGAAGAGCAGGCGAAGGGCGGTGTCGGCCTGATCATCACTGGTGTTGCCGGCGTCGCCTGGCCGGTCGGCGGCAATCAGAAAAATCAGATTGCGATTTCCGACGATAAATTTTTGCCGGGGCTGATCGCGTTGACCGAAGCGGCGCATAAGCACGGCGCAAAAATCGCCGCGCAATTACATCACGGCGGTCTGGTGGCGGTGATGGATTCGCTCGCCGGTCGACCATTGTGGGTACCTTCCGAGCCGGAACCGCCAGCCGGTAAATTTATTGAAGCATTCTTGCTTGAGGAACTAGCAGCTGCGCCATTCAGCAAGATCAAAGGCATCAGCCTGAAGGTGATGACAGTCGATGATATTAAAACCGTCGTCGAGCAATTCGCCGCAGCGGCGGTGCGTGCGCAGCGCGCCGGTTTCGACGGCGTCGAAATTCACGGCGGCCACGGCTATTTGCTGTCGTCGTTTTTGTCGCCAAAATCGAATCGTCGCACCGATGCGTACGGCGGCGCGCTGGAAAATCGCGCGCGCTTTCTGCTCGAAGTGATTCGCGCGGTGCGCGCAGTGGTCGGAGCGGATTTTCCAGTGTGGTGCAAACTCGATTCGCGCGAGGAGGGCAAGAAGGGCGGTATCACCATCGACGATGCGATGGCGACTGCGAAGCTCGTTGAAGCGGCCGGTGTCGATGCGATCACTGTCACCGCGTATCACGATCCCGATAAACCGAAAGAGCACTCCGGATCGCATACGCCGCATGTGCCGGCGTTGAATCTGCCGTATGCGGCAAAGATTAAAGCCGCGGTGAAAATTCCGATCATCGCTTCCGGGCGCATCGAGCCCGAAGTGGGCGATGCACATATCGCCAATGGCTCGATCGATTTCGTGTCGATGGGGCGCAAGCTGCTCGCCGATCCGCACTTGCCGCGCAAGCTTACCGAAGGGCGTCCCGACGATGTGCTGCCATGCATTTACTGTTACACCTGCATCAGTGCGATCTATGCTGGCGATTCGATGCGCTGCGCGGTCAATCCGGAAACCGGATTCGAATATCTGCGAAAAATTACCCGTGAAGGTCAGAAACGTATCGTCGTGATCGGCGGTGGCCCCGGTGGCATGGAGGCGGCGCGGCGACTCGATGCGGCGGGTCATCGCGTGACGCTGATCGAGCAGAGTGAAAGACTCGGCGGCACGCTGCGCATCGCCGCGCTCGCGTATCCGGCCAACGAGCGTCTGCTGGATTGGCTGCGTCACCAGCTGGCGACGTCGCGCGTCGATGTGCGGCTGAATACGACAGTGACGCCGGAATTGCTCGCCGAACTGAAACCCGATGCCGTCATCGTCGCGACCGGCGCAGTGCGCACGATGCCGTCATTGCCGGGCAACGAGCAGGCGCATGTGTTCAGCGGCGACGATATGCGCAAACTGCTGCTCGGCGAAAGCTCGCCGGAATTGCAGCGCAAAACCAGCTGGTTCACGCGGCTTGCGACAAAAATCGGCGCGGCGAGCGGCCTCACTGCCAATCTCGATTTCGTGCGCGCATTTACTCAGTACTGGATGCCGGTCGGCAAACGCATCGTCATCATCGGCGGCGAGCTGGTCGGTTTGGAATTGGCGGAATTTCTATCCGAGCGCGGCCGCACGGTGACGGTGATCGAAGAAGCACCGCGCCTTGGCGCAGGTCTGACCATCGTGCGCCGTATGCGCCTGCTCGAAGAACTGAAGGAGCACGGCCTCGGTCTTTATGCCGGTGCCAGCGATATTCGCATCGACGGACATACCGTGCGTTTTGTCGATGCAAATGGCAATGCTCAAGCGCTCGATGCCGATCAGGTGATCGTCGCGAAAGGTGCGACCGGCAATCTGACGCTGGCCGATGCACTGAAGGCGCAAGGTTTCAATGTGCATACCGTTGGCGATTGCAATGGCGTGAGTTACATCGAGGGCGCGATGCGCGGTGCGGCGCAGGCTGTGTACGCGATCAGCAATGGGTAGCGCTTGGGTGATCGTCTCCGCTAAAGTAACAAGTTCGACTATTTGCAACAAACGTTATAGAGGTAATTTACGATGGATATCGAGCGCGCCAAAATTTTTCGGCCAGTTGCCGCTCCACAGATCATCGACAACGCTTATACCGAAGATCAGTACCAGCGTTTGCTCGATGTGGTAAGACACACAGGTCCGCATCCGTTGATTCTTGCGCAAACGTTCAAAACGGCGGAAGAGGTGATTGCCACCTGTTCCGGCATGGTGCCCGAGGGTGTCACGCCGACGCTGGATATGTTTCTCAGCCCGGTGTTTCGCGGCCATTTAGCACACGATGGCGTCGGCCTCTATGAAGAGCTCGACGATTGTTACCACAACCCCAAATTTCTTTCACTGGTGCGCCATTACTGGGGTGCCAAGTATGCCGAGCCGGAGAATTATCTATTCAACATCCAAGGCCCCAGCTCTGGCGGCGGCGCCCCGCATGTGGATGGCACGGCGTTTCGCGGCATGTATTACCAAAACCAGACCCCGGTTTGGCTACTCAGCACCATGGTCAAATCCGGTTTGTTCAAGCGCTGGCAGACCAAGAAAGCGCAGGTCATTACCTGGTGGTACAAAGGCCGCATCGGCGGCAGCTTTACCTATTGGCCAAATGGCCCGCACGAGCAGCCCAAACAGCTCAAGGCGCCGATGTGGAATAAGGCAGCGCTGGTCGAAAATGAAATGATGTTCCACTGTGCCGAATCCTGCGGGCCTGCGGCGATGCGCAAGCCGGCCGGCCTGGCGCTGCATTCGGTGATGGAGGCGGACCCTGCGGTGAGCGGTGGCTGGCGCATCCGCACCGACGACACGGTGATTCAACAGATTCCCGAACAGGAATTCCGTTTCCTCGTTCACTGGAGCGCCAACGTCTATATGGATCTCGAGGAGCTCAAGCTCGCCAAGGACCACAGCGACGACCTCACGCCGGACCGCGTGTTCGATATGTTGATCAGTGACCTGAAGGCGCGGGGTGTCCAGTTTGCGGTGCCGAGCGACCCAATGCACGACCAGGCCTTTATCGGTTTGCTGACTCGTGTCTACGACGTTGGCGTCCCGCTGCATTTCCCGCCGGAGCCGGTTGAAGTAGCAATGGCGTCCTAAGTCCTGCGCTGAGAGCCCGCTGTCAAATCCGCCACTGGCCTGCTGGCCGGTGGTGTGACCTCCAAAAATCCAATCGCCTGTTTATGGCATATACGCGCCACCGGAAACGCTAATTAATTGCCCGGTGATATAGCTCGATACATCGGCGGCAAGAAACAGCGCCAGGTGTGCGATATCTTCGGGGCGGCCGAGACGAGGAATTGGCAGGCCGCTCATGTTGAACAGCTTGCCGTCTTCGAGCGCTTTTTCCATCGCATCGGGTGTGCCGATCTGTTCGAAGCCGAAACGATTCCAGAAGCTGCCGCTGCCGACCTGTTCCTGTTTATAAGGCACGATCCAGCCCGGGCAAATATTGTTGACGCGAATGCCTTTCTTCGCCCATTCCCACGCCAGTGCTTTCGAAAAACTGTTCACGAAGCCTTTGACGCCGCCGTAGTGTGCGATATGTGCAGCGGCTTCGCCGAGCAGCGATGAGTTCGATGAAATATTGATGATGCTGCCTCGGCCTTGTTCGAGCATCTGTTTGCCGGCAGCCTGGCAGCAATTCACCACGCCATCGATATTCAATGCGATTTCCCACTGACGGCCTTCGGCATCGAAATCTTCGAAATTCGACGGATGCGCGACGCCGCCCGCATTGTTGACCAGAATGTCGATCGGGCCGAGCTCGGCATTTGCCTGCGCAATCATCGCATCGACGCTGGCGCGCTGCGTCACGTCGGTTTTAATGGCGAGTATTTTTCCGCGCAATCCCATTTGCTGCGCTTCGTCGGCCAGCTGCTGGCCGGTGGTGGCATCGCGCGATGCGCTGACTACATTGATGCCCTCGCGTGCGAATTCGAGCACCAGGCCCCGGCCGATACCGCCGCTGCCGCCGGTGATGATGGCGGTTTTTCCGCTTAGATTGAGATCCATGCTAATTCCTCGAATATTGTTTTTAAGTGAATATTGTTTTTAAGTGATGTTTGGTGAGCTGAGTCGCGCGTGAATCGCACCGTCAATGGGCAGCACCGCGCCGTTGATGAACGACGCCGCATCACTCGCTAGAAACACTGCTGCTTGTGCAATGTCATCCGCGGTACCTAAACGCCCCGAGGGAATGTCGCGCGCATAACGCGTCGGGCCATCGTCGAAGGTGTTGAGCCATGAGCGCAGTCCCGGTGTGTCCATTGGGCCGGGAGAAATTGCATTTGCACGAATACCGCGCTGGCCGAATTCAACGGCAATATTTTTCATCAAGCTGATCACGCCGGCTTTTGCCGCGCCATAAATCGCCAATCCGGGAACTGCATTCAATCCGGCGCCGGAGGTGGTTGAAAGAATAACGCCGTGTCCTTGTTGCAACATGATCGGCAGCGCGGCGTGGATACCGTAAAAAACCGAATCCAAATTCAACGCAATAATTTTGTGGTAATCATCGATCGATTGCTGGTCGGTCGGTTGTGGGAGGGTGCCGCCAGCATTGTTAAACAGAATATCGAGCGCGCCGTATTGCTGCGCGACGCGATCAATCGAATTTTTTACAGCTGCGTGGTCGGTAACATCGACACACATCGCAATAGCGCGACCGCCGCCGCGATTGATTTCATCGGCAACTGCATTGACTGACTGTTCGGTGATATCGAATGCCGCGACTAACGCACCGGCTTCGGCAAAGCGCAACGCTGAGGCGCGACCGATACCGCTACCGGCGCCAGTGATTACCGCAATTTTTTGTTCCAACGCACGATTTTTCATTATTGTAATATCTCGATTTTTACGCAGGACTATCGTCCTAAATACTTGCTGCGTCTGCAAGCGGTTTTGTATTAGACTCCTGTGTATTCTTATTGTTAATAAAAACTCAACGGAAAAACCGAGGGCATCAGCATGTTCAACGGCAAAAAAATTCTCGTCACCGGGCTTACCGGACAAGTGGCGTTTCCTGTGGCGCGGGCCTTTGCGAAAAATAATGAAGTGTGGGGCGCGGCGCGGTTCAGCGATGCCGAACGTCGCATTGAGTTGGAAAAAGAAGGCATTCGTTGTGTGGCGATCGATTTGGCGAATCCCGATTTCAGCGAATTGCCGAATGATTTTGATTACGTGCTGAATTTTGCCGTATACAAAGGTGCAGAACAGAATTTTGACGACGATATTCGCGGCAACGCCGAGGCGGTCGGTTTATTGATGAGTCATTGTCGCCATGCGAAAGCGTTTCTGCATTGTTCAACCACGGGCGTATACGAATATGCCGGACATGAATTGCTCAGCGAGAAAGCCGATCTCGGCGATAACCACCGCATATTCATGAAAACCTACAGCATCAGCAAAATTTGCGCGGAGGCAGTGGTACGTTTCGCCGCCCGCGAATTCAATTTGCCGACGATCATCTGTCGTTTGAATGTGCCGTATGGTGACAACGGCGGCTGGCCGTATTTTCATTTAATGATGATGAAAAATAACTCACCGATTCCGGTGCATCCGGATAAACCGAATCTGTTCACACTGATTCACGAGGACGACATTATTCGCAGCGCTCCTGCACTGCTCGCTGCAGCGACGGTGCCGGCAAAAATCGTCAATTGGGCGGCGAATGAAACGGTCAGCATCGAAGAATGGTGCGCTTATATGGGTGAGCTGACCGGCTTGCAGCCGCAGTTTATGTACACCGAACAAACCATTGGTAGTGTGGCGGCGAGTAATGCGGAATTACAAAAAATTGCCGGACCGACCACGGTGCATTGGCGGCAGGGTTTGCAGCGAATGATCGAAAATAAAAATCCGGAATGGCTGGTTTAACGGTCGGGTAAGTTTTTGGAAGAAAGATTAAGGAAAGTTAAGGTAAAGAATAATTGTGCGGGACATTGGTCCCGCACCGCGAGTGCCATTAAGCGAACAGGCCTTCTTCCATCTTGCGCATTTCGGTGCCTGGTTTTGGGAAATCCTTGATCAGATGCACACCATTGACGCCTTGTTGATGCGTTGCCGCATTCGCGCGGGTGTCGTAGAACTGTTTGTACCAGCGCCGTACCAGTGCGAACGGACCATCGGATTGCAATTGGATGATACGAATCGCCGCACGTTTATGTGCCCACACGCTGAAGTCCGCCGCAAAGGCATCGAGTGCAGCCGCTTGTACTTGTTTTGCCATCGCGGCATCAGCTGCGGTGGCGACTGGATTGGTCGAGCGGGTGATGCAGCCGTGCCAGACCTGCGACACACCATCGTCGACCGGCGTATTCGCGATTAATTCATAAGTCAGGGTCGGGCCGAATTGCTGTTTTGACAGTAGCACGCCGGGGCCGGTGTACCACGTGATCGTGTCCAGCTGGCAGTTGTACTTCTGCATGAAGCCACCCTGGCGCTGAATCACGCGGTGATCGCGAAACTCGTTCTCGAAATATTCGCACGGTGCGCCATGCGTTGGACCGAGATGCTGCATATCGGCCATGTTGTCGAGAATTTCTTGCGGATGGATATTCAACGTGCCGAGATGGTCGAGTTCCCAGCGCACCCAAGCCGGATCGTTCCATTCCTGCAGGAACGGCGGCTCGTAATCGGGCTCACCGCCTTCCGGATCGAACCACATCATGATGCAGCCCATCACTTCGCGCACTTCGTAGCTTTTCAATACCGCCGAACGCGGGATGGGACCTGTGTGGCCGGGGATATCGTTGCACTTGCCATCCGGCCCGAAACGCCAGCCGTGATACGGGCAGCGAATCGAATCGCCTTCAATCTGTTTATGGTTCTGCACGATGACACAGGATTTGCTTTCGGCGAGGTGCGTGCCCATGTGCGGACAGTACGCATCGAGCAGAATCGGCGTGCCGCTTTCGCTGCGGTACAGCGCGAAATCCTGACCAAAGAAATGCACGCCCTTCGGATCGTTACCGAGTTCTTTGGCTTCCGCGATGATGAACCAGCCGCGCGGAAATGTGTTGGGGCCTAACGAATAATCAGCGGCTTTTGCCATGGATAGGTGCTCCTATCTAGTTATGAATTGGTGCGAATTATAATCAGGCCTTTGTTTGCAGGCCCCATCTGATCGGACGACCGAGCGAATAATAACGTTCCCCGGCGAGGTTTTCATGGATAGGGTTTTCATGTCCAGGGTTTTCATGCCTGCATGAATTGTCGAATGACCCCGACGCAGGGCCGTTGAATGATTTTCTGCACACGCACCGGTAATTGCAGCGGATGCAAAATCATTTTTACCATCATCGACGGATTGAGGCTGTTCACGACCAGAGCCCGCGCCCGCGCGCTGATGCCAGCGAACAATTCTGAATCGACCGCTGCAGTGGGGTAGTTGTGCTTGAACACATGGCGTAATGCGCAATCGGCATCCTCGTTGCGCAGCTCCACCAGGCGCCGCACGACGGCCCGGTAAACTGCCCAGCGGCTATGATCGCTGTTGACACTCAGTTCGCTAAAGAAACGACAGAAATATTTGTAATGTCGCACCTCGTCGGATTGAATCAATCCGGTCAAGCGCTTCAGCACCGGCTCATCGGTGTAATCGCATAGCGCGCGATATAACGTCGCCGTGCCGGTCTCGATCACGCTGCGCGCCAGCAACTCAAGCGCCGGTACTTCCTCCAATTCGCTGACTGCGCAATAGCGCGAATATTCGGTGAGAAAACCATCATACGTATGCTGCCAATCGAATTCGGGCCATACCGTTTCGACATAACGGCGCAATGCGCGGCCATGTTGCAATTCTTCCGGCTCCCATTGGTGGCGTAACCAATCGCCGACTTCCGAGCCATCGAAATAATTCAACAAGACATCGGTGTAAAGATCCGATCCGCTCTCCACCAGCGAGGCGCTGGCGAGTACGAAAAACAGCGGTTCGTTATCGTGGATGCTAGCTGTATCGATGTCCGCATAACGCAGCTCATCCATATTCCAGCGCGGTGTCATATTCAAGTGCGGTAAAGGATTCGACATGGCAAGACTCCTGTTCTCGACCGGAAACAGCTGTAAATCAACATTAACTACTTCAACATTGACTGCGATATCGCTGATTAGTTTGCGCAGGCATCAGCACCATGCCACTTATGCCGCATGCGTGCGTTATTTATGTTTAGCCCGATACTGCTTCGGCGTCATGCCCGTGGCTTTCGCAAATGCCACGCCAAAACTGGTCGGGCTCGAGAAACCCAGCCGAAAGGCAATTTCCTTCAGCGCCATATCGGTATCGATGAGCAGACTTTTCGCTTTAATTAATCGGGTTTCTTTGACGTAATCGCTAATCGCGGTGCCGGTACTTTCTTTGAATGCGCGGCGCAGATGGCGTGCACTGATTTCACACAATTGCGCTAGGCGCTCAACGGTTGGCATCGGCTCGATCATGCTCTCGACATAATCGGTAATACGCTGTAATTGCCATGCGGCGAGCGTGCCATGCGCGATTTGCGGCGGCTGCTGACGTTGTTGCAAATAACGAGTCAATTCGACCGCGAGCATTGTGCCCAATGCTTCGGTAAAAATATCGCTGCCCGGTTCATGCTCCGTCACTTCACTCGCAAGACGATATAAATCGCGTTTGATGGCGGCCGATTGAATATTGAGCCCGGCCTCGATTTCGGCATCGCTCCAGTGATTGTCGTGGCCGGTGGTGCGGGTGAATGCATTCGGCTCGTAGCTGCATACGAAGCGGCGAAATTCACCGCCGCTACCGCGTCCATAGGTAACGACACCCGCCGGTGCGAAAATCACGTCGCCGACATCGATCCAGGCGTGCATCTCGCCATTGCTGTTATAAAACCGGCATTGAGAATAGGCCGCGCGCGGCGACAGGCCGAGGCTCAGCGTATGACGGGTGCGTTCCATTTGTCCGCCGAACGGCGACGTATAGGCGTAATCGCGCACTTCGGCGTCGATACCATCGACGGCAATACGAGAAATCACCGTGTAGGAGGGATTGGGCATGGGTGTGCGATCCAAAGCAAAAAGCGGTGTGACTGGTTACAAATTTTTTTTTCAGCGTACGAATGGCATCAGGCTGCGTCAAGCAAGCCGCGCATTCGATCCAATTCGTCAGCATGGCCCCAAAATAATAGCGATGTCCGCTTAGATAGATAATTTGCGACTGCGCCGATCCCTCAGATCGGTAAGATGAAAATCTGCTCTGACGAGAATTAATAATATGACGGCACAGGTCGACGTTCTTATTCGCAACGGTACGGTTATCGACGGCAGCGGCGCCGCGCCGGTGCAGTGCGATGTTGCGATCAGCGATAGCCGCATCGTGGCGGTCGGTCAACATCTCGGTTCGGCAAAAGAAATCATCGATGCCACTGGTCTGCTGGTCACGCCGGGTTTTGTCGATGTGCACACGCATTACGATGGTCACGCGACCTGGGAAAACCGGCTGGTGCCATCGTCTGCGCATGGCGTTACCACCGCGGTAATCGGCAATTGCGGCGTTGGCTTTGCGCCGTGCAAACCGGATCAGCATGAGCTGTTGATGCGGTTGATGGAAGGCGTCGAGGATATTCCGCATCCGGTGTTAACCGAAGGTTTGCCGTGGACGTGGGAGACCTATCCCGAATATCTCGCGGTGCTCGGTGCGCGCCAATACGATATGGATATCGCCAGCTATATGCCGCATGCCGCCTTGCGCGTGTACGTGATGGGTCAGCGCGGCGTCGATCGCGAAGCGGCGACGCCACACGATATCGCCGAAATGGCGCGGCTGCTGCGCGAGGCGATGCAGGCCGGCGCGCTCGGCTTCGCTACATCGAAAATGCTGCTACACCGTTCCAGCGATGGCAATCCGATTCCGACGCTGGCAGCGCAGGAAGACGAATTGCTCGCTCTGGCGATGGCGTTGAAGGATGCGGGCAAGGGCGTGATTCAAATGGTCGGCGATTTCAACGATGCAATCGGCGCCACTGCACAGATGCGTCGGCTCGCCGAACAATCGGGACGGCCGCTGACATTTTCGATGGGCACGTCGAATCGCAGTGCACCGGTGTGGCCGCAATTGCTCGATATGATTGCCGCCGCCAACGCCGCTGGCGTACAGATGAAAGGGCAGGTGATGCCGCGCGCGATCGGCATGATTCTCGGTCACGAGCTGACGCTGAATCCGTTCTATACCACCTCCACCTATTTACAGCTCGCACAGTTGCCGCTCGCGGAAAAACTCGCGCAATTGCGCAAGCCCGAAGTGCGCGCGCATATTCTGGCCGAGCCGGTCGATCCGAATCCGAAAAATGCACTCGGCACATTGGTACGCGATTTCGCGAATATGTTCGAACTCGGCGATCCGCCCAATTACGAACCGTTGCCAGAGCGCAGCATCGCCGCGCGCGCGCAACAACTCGGCGTTAGCGCCGAAGAATATGCATATAACCTCATGCTCGAAGGCGAGCGCGGCACGCCGCTATATCTGGCGATGGCGAATTATCCAAACGGCAGCCTCGATGAAGTCGGTGAGATGCTGAGCCACCCGGATGTCATCCCCGGTCTCGGCGACGGCGGTGCGCATTGCGGCATTATCTGCGACGGCAGTTACACCACATTCATGCTCACGCACTGGGCGCGCGATCGCACCCGCGGCGAAAAATTTTCGCTGCCCGCTGTAGTGAAAGCATTGACCAGCGCCGCCGCGAATGCGGTGAGCCTGCATGATCGCGGCCTGATTGCAGCCGGTTACAAAGCAGATATCAATATCATCGATTTCGATAAGTTGACCTTGCACGCACCAACGATTACGTACGACTTACCGGCAAAAGGTCGGCGTTTAATGCAGCGTGCCGATGGTTATGTCGCGACATTAATCAATGGCATCACCGTTTATCGCAACGGTCAGCACACCGGCGCATTACCGGGTCGGCTGGTGCGCGGCCCGCAGTGCGAGCCCGGTGTTGTATCGCCAATAAAATCGGCCGCCGTTTGATTCGATGTCGTTGGCGATTTTTACGAGCACACAAAATGTCAGAAAAATAGGCGAGGAATAAGCGATGAACGCTAAAAACGAAATTCCATATCTGTTGCGCGGTGTCACGCCGATCGGCACCGAGAGCAGCATGCTGGTCAGCTCGTCGAAATATTTGAATCACCCGAAAATGCGCGAATGGATTGCGATGATTTGTTTGCGCCGAAACGGCATGGATTTTCCGCCGCAGGCAGAGATGTATGAAATTGTCGGCGTGCTCAATGAGATTCGCGATCTTAATTATATTGAGGAGTTGTTCACCGCCGAGCGTAAGAAAAATCCGCAGCTCGATGCGTGGTTTAACGAACGACATCTCTCCAATTTCAAGGTCGACGATTTCGCAAATTATGCTCCGGGCACGCTGGGGAATATCGTCTACCGTGAAATCATCGCGCAAAATTATGATCTGGAAATCTACAAACTGCCGGAGCCGAAAACCCAATTCGATTATTTCAATACGCGCGCGGGGCAAACGCACGATCTCGAACATATCATCACCGGCGGCGGCATTAATTACATGGGCGAGTTGGTGCCGTACTGGTATCGCATCACCAATCATTTCAAACATCTGAGCGTTGAACTTGCGGGCGAAGTCACCGTGCTGTATCTGCTCGGTTCGCTGCGTTATACGGTGCGCACAATGCTGCACTATCCGCAATGCTGGCCGACCTGCCAGGATTCGATCGAACGCGGCATGCGCGTCGGCCGCGAATCGGGGCCGCTATTTCTCGCGAAATACGAAGACGTGATGCATCTGCCGCTCGCAGAAGCGCGTACAGCATTGGGCGTAGCCGGAGTGGTTGAGCGCGATACCGCGGAAATGTCGTGGGAATGGGCGGAGCTAACGAAGAAATAATAACGGGAAAATCACCATGACGATATTTGCCACAAAAGCTATCGCACCATTCGGTCTAGAATTCAATATTGATTTGCGACAACCGCTCGATGCTGATCAGCAGCGCGTTTTTCGCGAGCTGTTTTATCGGAATAGTTTGTTCGTATTTCGCAATCAGCAACTGAGTATGAACGATCACGAACGCGTGCTCGGCTATCTGGGCAATGTGCTGAAAGCCAAGGGTGAATACCGGATGATTTCAACCGATGGCAATCTCGGCGCCGGCGCGCTCGCCTACCATTCGGATTTATCGTTTACCGAAGAGCCTTTCAAAGTAATTTCGCTGCACGCGCTCGCAGTAAACGACGGTCAAACCCATACGCGCTTTGCCAATAGTATTCGCGCACTTGAAAACTTGCCGGCGGTATTGCGCAATAAGGTGGAAGGACATACCGCGCTAGCAACCATCAATATCAATCAATCGAAGCGTGAATTGCCGTTCAATCCACCAGCGATTTTGCCTCACGTCACACGTCCAGCGATTATTCCGCACCCAGAAACCGGCAAACCAATTTTGTATATCAGCGAATTGCAAACGGCGCGTATAGATGATTATTCGCAAGCGGAAAGCGATGCCTTGCTTGCTGCATTGTTCGATCGTTTATATGCCGGTGACAATACCTATGAACATCGCTGGTTTAACGGCGATCTCGTGATTTGGGACAATATCGCCCTGCAGCATTCGCGGGGTGATATGACCGGTTGTGTGCCGCGTGTGTTACAGCGTGTATGTGTCGCCGATAAAACATTTTTCGAGTTGTGTCCGCAGTTCGACCTCGAGGATCCGCGTATCAAAGCGTGGGCGGCGGGCGAACCGTTGGAGGTTTAAGTGCAAAACAAATGATTGACTCGAGTAATTCGCGCACCCTAGTATTAATGCAATTGCATTAAATAAAAATCCTAATGAGGTGCGTATGCCAATTTCTGAAAACTTCGGTAAGCGCTACGGCCCTTGGGCGCTGGTCACTGGCGCCTCCTCCGGTATCGGCGAATCATTCGCGAAATTGCTGGCCAGGCAGGGTTTCAGCTTGATTCTGGTGGCCCGCCGCGAGGAGCGGCTACGCCTCTTGCAGCGCGAATTACTGCGCGATCACGGCGCGAGCAGCGAATTAGTCATTGAGGATTTGGCCGATGCAACAGCGATTGATCGCGTTGTGGCGGTGGCGAAAAAATTCGATGTCGGTCTTGTTGTCAGCAATGCTGGGTTCGGTTTGAAAGGCGGGTTTGGTAGCCATTCCGCTGCGCAACTCGATGCGATGTTAAACGTCAATGCGCGCGCACCGCTGATGCTGGTCCATGCGTTGCTGCCGACACTGCGCACGCGGGCTACCAGCGGCATCATCATTACCGGTTCGCAGGAAGGTGAATCGCCATTCCCGTGGTCAAGTGCGTATGCGGCGACGAAAGCGTTCGTGCATAACTTTGGCCTGAGTTTGTATGGCGAACTGCATGGCACCGGTTGCGATGTGTTGGTGCTGGCGCCGGGCTCGACCGATACCGAAGCGCCGATTGCGCAGGGTTTCAAACGCGAGGACTTGCTGGGGCTGATGTCGCCCGATGAGGTCGCGCGCCAAGCACTCGAAAATCTGGGGAAAAAACCGCTGCATATTCCGGCGTGGTACAACCAATTAATGGTTGGAATGATGCGGTTGTTGCCGCGCCGCTTAGCGATAGCGTTAGCCGGCAAGAGCATGGCGAGTTTTCTCGCGAAAGGCGGACATCCCGTTAAACACTGATGTGCTGTTAAAGCTTCGGGTGACGAAATGAAATTTTGGCAAGCGCTGACGTGGATGGAGCCCGAGCAAATGCTGGAGACGGCGAAATTTGCGGAAGAGGTCGGTTTCGAAGGCGTGTTTCTCGGCGATCACGGCGTATTTCCGCAGGACGTGAAAGCACCGTATCCCTATGCGGCTGACGGCAAGCCGCCGATGACGCCGGATTCGTGGTATCCCGATTGCTGGGTGAGCATTGCGGCGATGGCGGCGGTGACGCAGCGGCTGAAATTCTCGGTATCAATTTATGTGTTACCGCTGCGCAATATTTTCGAGGTGGCGCGCGCCACCGGTTCGCTCGATATTTTCAGCAATGGCCGTTTTATTTTTGGTATCGGCGCTGGTTGGATGAAAGACGAGTTCGATATTTACGGCGTCGATTTCCACACGCGCGGTAAACGCATGGACGATATGATCGCGATTCTGCGCAAATTCTGGCAGGGCGGTTGGGTTGAGCATCACAGCGAATTTTATGATTTTCCCGCATTGCAGATTTCGCCGGCGCCGCAGCGGCAAGTTCCGATTTATATCGGTGGCGCGAATCCAGCAGCACTGAGGCGTGCAGCGCGTAATGATGGTTGGCTGGGTAGCGGCAATATGCCTGAGGAAGTGCCGGCCATCCTTGCGGAGATCGCGCGTTATCGCAAGGAATATGGTCGCGAGCACTTGCCGTTCGAAGCAGTTGTCGGTTTGAAAACGCCACCCGATGTCGATACGTTCAAGCGGCTTGAGGAGCAGGGCATGACTGCTGGTGTAAATTATCCTTTCATGTTTTCGCTCGGCAAAACATCGACACTCGATCAAAAGAAACGATTGATGGAGCAATTCGCCGAAACCATTATTCGACGTTGCCAATAAGTTTTTGGAGTTGCCAAATGACGAATGAGAATTTTTATAAAAGTCTCGGCCTGCCGCCGATCGATCAAATCGGTTTCGTGGTGCGCGATCTCGATGTATGGGTTGCGCGTTACGAGCCGATGTTCGGCCCTTTCACATTTATCGATGGCTCGGTCGAGCAAGCTGATTATCGCGGCCGCAAAGCTGATGTATCGATGCGTATTGGCTTCGGCCGCAGCGGTAATCTCGAAATCGAATTTATCGAATGCACCGCTGGCGAAAGTCCGCACGTCGAATTTATCAATAGCGGTAGAGAAGGGATGCATCATGTGCGCTTCCGCGTGGACAACTGCGCGGAATGGTTAAAAAAAATGGAAGCATTCGGTTATCGCTCGGTGTGGCATAAAGTCTGGAGCGAGGACACCGAGTTCGTTTACATGGAACGCGATGGCGACCCGACTTTTATCGAATTTTTGCAAATGCCGATTACACCGACCGAAACAGCGCCCGCTTGAATAGTTATCGGAAATGGCGTCGCTAAAAAACGCGCATCGCATCGCCTGAGCGGTAGAATGTTTCCCATTTCGAGAAGGGTGACATCGCCATGGGCAAAGGCCGGCTGGAAGCATTCTCCGATGGTGTAATTGCCATCATCATCACCATCATGGTGCTTGAGTTGAAAGTACCGCACGGCGATACGCTGCAAGCGTTATTGCCGCTGTTGCCGGTGTTGCTGAGTTATGTGCTCAGCTTCGTTTATCTCGGCATTTACTGGAATAATCATCACCACATGCTGCATGCGAGCCACGTGGTCTCGGGCTCGGTGTTGTGGGCGAATCTGCATTTATTGTTTTGGTTGTCGCTGATTCCATTCACGACCGGATGGCTGGGCGAGAATCATCTCACTACCATGCCAGCTGCGGCATATGGCTTTGTATTGCTGATGGCGGCAATTGCTTATTGGCTATTGGAGCAGCGCATCATAGCGGCGCAAGGTGCGGGTTCATTGTTGCAAAACGCAATCGGCAGCGATTGGAAAGGGAAGCTGTCGCCGCTGTTGTATCTCGTCGGCATTGCGCTCGCATTTTTATCGCCACTGTTGTCGATAGCGATGTATGTGCTGGTGGCGGCGCTCTGGTTCATTCCCGATCGCCGCATCGAGCGTGCGCTGATCAACAGAAAAAATTAAATTTTAAAAAATAATGAAAAATAAAAGATAAAAAAGCCCGCACATCGCGGGCTTTATCGAATGCAAACAATCAGCGCATCAAGGCGCCACCATTGACGTTATACACCTGACCGTTAATCCACTGGCCATCGGTCGACAATAGCATCGCCACCACGCCGGCAATATCGTCTACTTGGCCTAAACGACGATGCGGGCATTCCGCTAATTTCGCGGCGAGGAATTCTTTCGGCGCATGCTCGGCCATGACTTGTGTCAACACGACACCGGGCGCTACGCAATTGGCGGTGATACCTTCGCGACCCCAGCGCGATGCGACGTGCCGCATGAACGCATTCAGCCCGCTTTTTGATGCTGCATATGCAGGACGCGTCGGCTCGCCGCTGTCGGCTGCGCCAGAACTGGTGTAAACAAGCGCGCCGCCGCCGGCTTTCAGCAGGTGGGGCACAATCGCGCGAGTGCATAGCAGGTGACCGCGCAGATTAACAGTGAGTGTGCGATCGAACGCTTCCAGTTCAATATCGACCGCATCGCTGTCCTGCATGATGACGCGTAAATCGGCTGCGTTGATATGCGCACCATCGAGGCGACCGAGTTTCGCGACTGCAAATTCAATCGCTTTGTTCACGCTCGCTTCGTCGCTAATATCGATTGCGACCGCAAAGGCCTGCCCGCCGTTAGCGGTAATTTCCGCAGCGACCTTTTTGGCACCGTCTTCATTGATATCGGCGCAGCATACGCGCGCGCCTTCAGCTGCAAGACGATTGGCGGTAGCCGCCCCGATGCCGCTGCCGGAACCGACGATAATGATGGCTTTATCTTTCAATCTATTTTTCATGCGTGTCTCCACTAGTTATTTGAGTTTCGATTTGTCGCTAATTTATGTTGTCTGTTGCGCCAGCATTGTCCGCCAATCAAGTGCATTCGAGTCAGGCTCGACGCCCGTTGTTTCGAGCACGCTGGCGACGGAGCGATATAAACCAATCACTAAAATCAGATCGAGTATTTGACGATCGTTAAGTTGCTCGCGCACGGCCATTAACGTCATATCGCTCGCACGGACGTGCAACACAATATCATCGGTGAACGAAAGTACAGCCTGTTGAGCTGGCGTCAATACGCTATCTCGATCGTTGTCGATTTCTATCGCTTTAATTTGTTCGATGGTTAATCCGACATGCAAGCCGAGCGGTACATGATGCAGCAATTCATAAGTGCATTTTGATAAATAAGCGACCCGTAAAATAGCCACTTCACGCAAGGTGTCGGGCAGTTGCGATGGCCCGTAAAAACTCGCGGCGAAACCATTGAAGGCGGCAAACACTCCTTCGGAAGCGCCGGCTAGCATACGTTGCAAATTGATCGGCGAGCGCTCGAACATGGCGCGCGTTTGTACCGACATTTGCTGGAGGTCAGTGTATGGCATGCGTGTCATTATTTTTGTCCTTGCCCATACGAACGGTCGCAAGAGTTAACAATGCTGGAGGATTAAGTTCGCAGACAGTGAGTTTTACAGAGGATTATATCGAGCAGTGAGTGGTGTAGGTATATTGATTTCGCTAATTGGGCAAAAACACTTTCTTTCGTATAACTTTCGTCCCTTCGTAAATTACAGGTTGTGGAAAGTATCTCGTTCACGCCAGGTTCATCCATGCGAGTATCTAATTATCGAGAGCGATTTTCGTTGACCGCATACGGGACAGCGGACAAGAAACGCTGAAGTTACGAATGGGTTGGCAGGGAATCACAAGCACTTCTCGCATCGGAGCATGCATCATGCGAATCATTAAATGCAGTTTCATAGCGCTATGCCTATTGGCCGGTGCAGTTAATCCAGCAGCCGCACGCGTTAATATCGATCTCAATTTATCGTTATTCCCAGAGTTGGTGCCGGTGCCGGGATATCCGGTTTATTACGCACCGGCTCTCGAATCGAACTATTTTTTTTACGATGGTATGTATTGGTTGTTCGAAGATGACGATTGGTATGTGAGCGAATGGTATAACGGCCCATGGGAGTATGTTGACCGCGAATACGTGCCGATTTACGTATTACGTATTCCGGTGCGTTATTACCGCCGCCCACCGCCGTATTTCCGCGGTTGGTACTACGATGCACCTCCGCGTTGGAATGTGCGCTGGGGCGAAGGGTGGGAACGACATCATCATGGCTGGGATCAATGGGACCGCCGCCATGTGCCACCGCGCGCGCCATTGCCCAGCTATCAGCGCCCGTATTCCGGTGAGCGTTATCCGGATCGTGGCGAGCAACGAAATATTCGCGAACGGGATTATCACTATCAGCCGCGTGACAATCATGTGCGCGAGCGCGACGCCGACATACGCCAGCGTGACAATAATGAACGTCAACGCGACCATGACGTACAACGCGACAATGATGAGCGTCAACATGATCGCGACATAAGGCAGCGAATGCCGGTGCCGACTCAACCCGATCGTCGCGATAATTTTCAACCGCCGCGTTCGCATCAAGACGATCGCCAGCAACAACGTCCGCACACGGAAGAGCGACAACCGCCGCAACAGCGCGACGATCGCGAAAGCTATAGGCCGCCGCGCAATCAGGATCGAGAACAGCATTTCAATAATGATCGTGCGCCGCAGAATCCGCATGAACAGCGCGAGGTCAGACCGCCCAGAGATGAAGTGCGCGAACACCCGCAACCCCGTGCCGAGGGACATGGCCAGGGGCGCGACGAGGGCGATCGCAACGATCATGACGATAAAGGGCAGGGCCGGCGGTAGTTTTGGCTACCGCTATTTTCTGCAAAGAATGGCGCCGTGTGTTCTTAGCGATTTAAGCTGCTCGCCGCCAGCATTTCGCGCAATTGTTGTTTGACGACTTTGCCGGCCGCATTGCGTGGCAATGCATCGATGAAGTCGATGGTTTCCGGTACTTTGTAATCGGACAGATTGGTCGCGCAGTAGGCGCGTAATTCTTCGACGGAAATATTTTTTGTTTTTGTCACAATGAAGGCGTGCACGCGCTCACCGAGCACGGTATCGGGGCGGCCGATAATGGCGCATTCGATAACGCTTTCATGGCGGCACAAAACATTTTCAACTTCGCTGCAATAAATCTTGTAGCCGCCGCGATTAACCATATCTTTTTTCCGATCGAAAATTCGCACCCAACCGTCAGCGTCGATTGAGCCGATATCGCCGGAATGCCAATAGCCATCGGTGAATGACGATGCGTTGGCAGTGGGATTTTCCCAATAACTCGGAACGACCATCGGCCCACAAATACGAAATTCGCCCGCTGTGCCTGGCGCTACTTCGTTGCCTTGTTCATCGCAAACGCGAACATCGCCGCACGGAACAATTTTGCCGATGGTGTCGCGACGACGCAGCGCTTCGCCGAGCGGCAGTATGGTGGTGGGGCCACTGGTCTCAGTCGCGCCGTACACATTCGCGAGCACTAAATTCGGTAACGCTTCGGCGAGTCGTTCAATCGTGGTAACTGGCATCGGCGCACCGCCGAAACCGCCGAGCCGCCATGCCGATAAATCGAATTGAGCGAAATCGGGTTGCAGCAGTACCAGGTTGTAAATAGCCGGTACCACTAATGTGTATGTCATTTTTTCGCGCGCGGCGAGCTCGAGAAATACGCGCACATGAAAATTCTCGATCATCACGGTGCGTCCGCCGACACGCATCATCGCAAAAATAATCGCAACCAATCCCGTCACGTGTGTTGCCGGCACTGCGAGCATCGCCACATCGTCCGCGTGTAGTTGCAATCCATATTCGTAATGCAAAGTCGAATGAATCAAGCCGAAATGCGTCAGCGTCGCACCTTTGGGTTTGCCGGTGGTGCCGGATGTGTAAATGATGCAGCAGGGATCTTCCTCATGAATTGCACGTTGCACTATTTGTTGCGGCGCCGTTGCGCTGCGTGAATCGAGTTGCAGATTCGATTGTGCATCGGCGCGAAACCACGTATGCACCGATACTGCATCGGTTTGTTGCGGCAATTCTGCTACACAGGCTTCATCAAACAACACGGCGCAGGCGCCTGATTGCGCTGCCATAAAAGCAATTTCCGGCTGGCGCTGACGCGTATTCATCGGCACGCAAATCGCGCCTATACGCAAAATCGCCATCAGCGCGAATACAAAAATAGGGCGGTTGCCAATCAGCAGTGCGACGCGGTCGCCATGGCCGATGCCGCGTTGTTGCAATTGCGTAACAACAATATCGATACGTTGATCGAGTTCGCGATAACTGAAGCGTTCTGCGTCAGCGATCAACGCGAGCGCATCGGGAACGCGCGCAACGGTGGCGCGAAACATGGCGTCGAGATTCGCGGGGCGCTCCGCAAAACATTTCACTTCACGATTGTCGTAATGCTGCTCGATGCGAATTGCCGGTATTTTCATGATGAGTCTGCCGCGATGTATCCGATTTTTTGTCATTGATTTGATTCAAGGGCGTGGCAATTGGCACCAGCGCTGAACCGAAGGACGCTGCCATTGGTGTTGCGCATAGTCGATGAGTTTTTGCGGAACTGCATCACCCGCAAAGACTAAGCGATTGAGCATCAGCGCAAGATCGGCATCGGCGATGCACCACTCATCGAACAAATTCACAGAATTGTTTTTTAACAGTAGGTCTACGGCGCGAAATAATTTATTCACCGATGCCTGTCCAGCCGGTGTCAGCGGTGGCTTTTTTGCGCCGAGAAAAATAACGCCGGTACCGCGTTCGTCGCGGATCGGTATTAAATCGCTGCGCAACCAAGCCTGTACTTGCCGCGCGATGGCGCGCTGTTGAATTGAGGGTGGATAAAGGCGGCAAT
>Ga0070671_100000043_pt1 | contig 89426 bp, 83 predicted proteins | sample KBSS73metaG_FD_65341 | JGI IMG/M metagenome (GOLD analysis project Ga0070671, IMG submission 65341) | Switchgrass rhizosphere microbial communities from Kellogg Biological Station, Michigan, USA - KBS S7-3 metaG | ecosystem: Host-associated > Plants > Roots > Rhizosphere > Soil ...
TCGGTAATTTGTCGTACTGCTTCGTCTTTAAATTCTGGACTGTATCGCTGACTGCTCATTGGACTTCCTCCTGTGCTCGAAGAATAACTCCGGCGTGTCCACTAGAGCGTGGGAAGTCCAGAATAACTCCGGCGTGTCCACTAGAGCGTGGGAAGTCCATTGCGGCTAGCTAAACGTCCAAAAATAAAAGGGAGCCGAAGCTCCCTTTTATTAACTCAAAACAGTTATTTAAAACTGTAAATAGTTACGAGTTATTGCCCGCGTAGATCGCCCATAAGCGTGCAGTGCTAGACAGTTTCGAAGTGGCCGGCACAGCTTTAAACGCTGCAACCGCTTCGCTATTACGCTTAGCTGCTACCAAGGCCACGCCCAACTGGACCTGAGCTTCATCAACCGCTTTAACGTTGCCTTTCTTCAAACCACGCTTAATAGCGTCAACCGCTTTGGCGTAATCACCGTAGCTAGCATAGGCTTCACCGAGCTTAATATCGGCATCGCCATTTGCAGCAGCGGCAGCTTCTTTTTCAAATGTCGGTAGCGCTTTTTGATCGCTGGCTGAATTGTCCTGGGCCAATTTAAGCAAACGCGATTCCCGATCCTTATTGGGGCCTACGCCCAGCACCTTGCTGGCAAAACCTTTTTCGAGAACGTTCTTGGCATCGCCTGGGAAACCGAGCGCCATTGCGAGCTGAGCCATTTCAGCATATTCGCTATCTTTAAGAACACCATTCATAAACTTCAGACGGTATAGCTCAAGATTTTTACGATCATTGCTGGGACCGTGGGTTTGCACGTAGTTCAGCAGCTGCGACCAATATTGCTTTGACGGGTATTTTGCTAACAACTGCTCGAGCGTCGCTACTGCATCTTCATCTCTTTCCAAACGGATTTGACAATTCATCAACAACTGCAGCCATTCTTCTTTCACAGGCTGACCACTTTGGTTGGCCATGCGAATAAGATTCTGAGTCGCATCGATCGCATGCGCATTATCTTTTTGCTGAAAGTAAGACTGCGCCACCAGCACTGCGATTGTCAGGTCGTTGCCATTATCCTTGAGATATTGAGTGCCGTATTGAATCGCTTTCGGAAAATTATTCAGTTGGTAATAAATTTTGGTGAGCTGATTAATACGATCTTTCGACTGATCCGCCGGCAACTCGCCACTTTGCAGCGTCGCCTCGTAAGCCTTGGCTGCAGTGGCATAATCACCCTGCTTCACCGCAATGAATGCCATTACTTCGTTGATTTTGTAATCGTCAAATGCTGTTTTTCCTGGCGCGGCCGAAGCCTCTTGCGCCTTCGCCATTGCATCTTTCAGCTTGCCGGAATTAGCCAACGTCAAAGCTTCTTGCAATGGCTTGCCCACTTTGGCAGTTACCTGCTTTTCGCCACTTTTCTTATCAGCGGCGGAAACAGGAGTGGAAACCGCACTAAGAACGAATGCCGCACTAATGCCGTAAACCGGCAGTGCTGCAACAGGAACCGATAAAATTAATGCTTTAACAATACGCATCGAAACACCCAACTCCAACAATAGTTTCAACTGAGCGGTTTGACCGCTATTCCATTTGCTCGTTGCCGACAATACCAATATTTCGTATGCCCTTACGCTGAGCAGTAGCCAAAACTTTCGCGACGATATCGTATTTAGCCAGTTTATTAGGGCGTAAATGCAATTCTGGCTGCGGATCTTTTGCCGCTGCTTCAGTGAAATAGCTCACTAAAGTGTCCCCGTTCGGAACTTGTTGACCATTCCACAACAAGGTGCCGTCGAAATCGACAATGAGATCGATTACTTCAGGCTGAACAGTCGGAGGTGTCGAATTGGGATTCGGCATATCCAACTTAACGGCGTGTGTTTGCACGGGAATTGTAATAATCAGCATCACGATCAAAACGAGCATCACGTCGATCAACGGCGTGGTGTTCATTTCCATCATCATGCCGCCATCGTCAGAGCTACTTACGCTCATCCCCATGGGAGTTCTCCTAACGGATTTGATTAGCGGTGAGCGGGCTTATTGCACACCCGGCTCAGTGATAAAACCAACTTTGCGAATGTTGGCGCGTTGGCAAGCAAAAACCACTCGACCAACATTCTCATAACGCGCCCGGCGATCAGCACGGATATGAACTTCGGGTTGCGGCTTATTCCCCGCAACCTCTTTCAGCCTTCGCACAAGCGAGGCGTTATCCGAAATATGCACCGAGTTCCAAAATATTTCGCCATCCTCTTCAACCGCAATCACGATATTTTCCGGCTTGGTCTGCGTCGGCACGTTAGAGGCTTTCGGCAGATCGACCGGCACCGTATGCACCACAACAGGAACCGTGATCAAGAAGATGATCAGCATTACCAGCATGACATCGACGAGCGGTGTCGTGTTGATAGATGAGTTCAGATCACTGTCGTCATCACCCGAGGAAACGCTCATCCCCATTTTATTTGCTCCGTTGAGGAGCGCTGCCGTGATCGGCAACGCGAACACCCATCAGCAGGGTCGCATGTACGTCAGCGGAGAAGGCGCGGATATCATCCATCGCTACTTTGTTGCGACGTACCAGCCAGTTGTAACCAAGTACTGCCGGAACCGCTACCGCGAGACCGATTGCCGTCATGATCAAAGCCTCACCGACCGGGCCAGCTACTTTATCGATACTGGCTTGACCAGCCATGCCGATGGCAACGAGAGCGTGGTAAATACCCCAAACGGTACCGAACAAACCGATAAACGGTGCGGTAGAGCCGGTAGTTGCCAGGAATGCCAGACCACCTTGCAGCTCACTTTGTAATGATTCGACGCCGCGCTGGACAGTCATAGTGACCCATTCAGCCATGTCGATTTTGTCGGTCAGACGGCCATCATGGTGCTTGGCTGCCTTCAATCCATCTTCTACCAGACCGCGATATGCGCTGTTTTTGGATAGTTTTTGCGCGCCCTCGCCCAAGCTCGCTGCTTCCCACAGTTTGCGGGCTTCTTTCGCTTGACCGAAGAGACGCTGCTGCTCCCAAAGCTTGGTAAACATGATGTACCAAGTAACGATCGACATGATCACCAATAGAATCAGGGTGCCTTTCGCAACGAAGTCGCCTGTCTCCCACAACGCACCAAGGCCGTATGGATTGGATTGTTGAGTCACCTCGGCCGCAGAACTCGCAGCGCTTTGCGCTTGGTCGGCAGCCGGGGCGGCCTGTTCAACCGGAGCGGTCGCTTCTGCCGGGGCGGCGGCTGCCGCATCGGTAGTTTGCTCTTGCGCAAAAGCGGGTGCCATCAACAGTTGCGAGCCGCAGAAGGCCACGGCCAGCTGAAGAATCAAGGGAGTGAGTCGTTTGGTGATCATTGCATTTTCCTTCTCTGACAAGCGTTAGGAATTTATTAAAAGTTGCCAACTTCAATAAGCTGAATCGTCAATTACTTACAGCCAGTGATCTTGAAAACAATTCGCATCGTTTTCCAGCTAGTAATTGGTTTGCCTTCTTTCATACCTGGGAGGAAGCGCCAGTTCTTCTGAATGTAATCAACACCGAACTCATCGATACGCTGAAAGCCGGTGCTTTTATCCAGACGCACCTCGCCGATACGACCATCGGTCTGAACCAGGAACGTCAGCACAGCATCGCCCTGCTCGCAGAGACGAACCGATGTGGGTGGATACGCTGAATCGGGAATCTTGTTGCCGCGCCATTTCGGATCGAGTCTCGGCTCAGTATCGGGTGCCGGAGGCGCCGGTGGTGCGACATTCTTAGTAACGGCAGCAATCGCGGTCGAGTTCGTGCTCGGCGGCGGTGCATCCATCGCCACATCAAGATCGGGCGGCGGTACATACGGCGGTGGCGTCTGCAATTTCGGTGGGGGCGGCGGAAGCTCTTCCTGTTTAGGTTTCGCCTCTTCAATCACTTTCGTTTCAATCGGGCCCATGATCTCTTGAACGGCCTGATGCGCAAGTCCTGAAGCGACGAAATAAATGCCAATGACATGAAGCGCAACAACGAAGCCAATACCACTTAACTTCTGAGATGCGGTTTTACGAGTTTTATAAGTCATGAACCGGTTATCTTCCGCTACTGCGCCCTCGCACATAGCGAGGGACCAAAGACACCCACTCGCTGCTGCGATTGGCTCTGTTATTCGTTTTGTCTCGCCCGCCTAGTGCCAAAAACGTCAGCCAAGAACCCGGCTTACAGCGGCACACCATACTAGCGTGCGAGTCAGGCTTTTTTTAGGTGGTAAATGCAACACGAAGTTCAGCGTCGACCTACCTACTTAAATTTATGTACTACGGTCACGCGCCTTAAATGTTGCTAACAAGCACCAAAAAGGCATGCAAGTGTAAAGACGGTTAAATTATCAGGTCAAGCGAAATCTACGCCGAAGTAATATATGGCCGTCATGGCAGCTACTTTAATTAATCGGCGCGACAGTGTATGCGCACAACTAATCAATATCCAGTTTCCACCTACGCAAACATCCCTCATAGTCATTGCCAAGCATTTCAGCTAAGCTTTTGTCGCAACTCGACTTTCCATCAAATTATTTCAATAAGCGACAAATTCGATCACATGCAACCAAAGCACCTGCTGCGTCGTTACGAAAGAGCTTTTATACGAAGCAGCTGTCTTGCATTACTTATCGGCTGCAGCGGATTCGGTAATTTCAGCGAAGCTGTCGATACCATCAACACGCATGCAACAAATTCCGCGAATCCTGCATCATCACCAACCTCAGATCTGGTGACATTCAACATGCGCGATGCCGATATTCGCGCCGTTATTCAATGGATGGCAGAACAAACTCATCGACAAATCGTTATCGATCCTCGCGTTCAAGGTCGAGTGAGTGCATTTGCCGACCGGCCCATGAATATTCAGCAAGCCTATCAAGTATTTCTCGCGTTACTCGAAGTACACGGCTTTACCAGTTCCGATACCGATGGCGTGATTCGTATATATCCAAGCGCGCTCGCTAAAATATCGCCGCGCGCAGTGATCGACGACTTCAATAATCTGGAAAATAGTGGCGGACAAATTCTTTACGTGGTCGACGTAAAAAATGTTCCCGTCGCAAACATGGCCCAATTGATCAAGCCATTACTGTCACCCACTGGTTACGCTGCCGCCCTTGAATCGGGTAACAGCTTGGTACTCGCCGACGGTAGCGATAATGTTAAGCGACTCGCCGAGCTTACCCGACGACTCGACCGTGGTGGATCGCTCGATATCGATGTTGTGAAACTTCAGCATGCAAATGCGCGCGATGTTGCGCAGGTATTATCAGGTTTAAATAAAACCACTGGCGGATCGACCGAGGGAACAACCAGTACTAACAATACGGTTTCCATCGCCGCCGATGAGCGCTCAAACAGCGTGTTGCTCGCAGGCGATCCAACTAGTAGGCAGCGCGCGCAACAACTCATTTTACAACTCGACCAGCCACTGACCGCGGCCAATAAATCGCGCGTCATTTTTTTGCATTATTTATCGGCCGAAGAATTGCTGCCGATTTTAAAAAGCATGACAACAACGGAACAAAAAGAATCGAAGGAACAAGCGATTGCCACAGCAAATTTCAGCATCGAAGCTAGCAAAAGCAATAACGCAATTATATTGAGCGGGCCGCTCGATTTACTCGAAAGCATGCAGGGAGTGATTACTAAGCTCGACATTCAGCGCTCGCAAGTATTGGTCGAAGCGTTGATCGTCGAAGTCAGCAGCGACGTCAGCAATGATATCGGAGTGATTTGGAGCACCACCGACATCGCCAATTTGCAGGGCAGCGGCGGCGTTGGCGCGGTAAATACGCTCGGTAATCTGCAACCGTTTGCCACCGACAGCAACGGCAATATTACCGGGCCAGGTGGCGGCCTAACGCTCGGTTACTATACGGGCGGAAATCTACAAGCAGCGATCCGCGCGCTGAGTTCAAACTCGAAGGCAAATATCTTATCGACTCCTTCCGTGCTGACACTCGACAATCAGCAAGCTCAAATTATGGTTGGCTCGAATATTCCGTTAATCACCGGACAAAGCACCGGCTCTTCGTCGACGACCGACAATCCGTTTACCACCATTCAACGCCAAGATATCGGCATTACGTTGAAGATCACGCCGCAAATCAACGCTAATAAATCGGTCATTCTGGATATCACGCAGGAAGTGCAATCGGTCGCCGATACGGCCAACACCGCGCTTGCCGGCGCCAAAGATATCGTCACCAACAAACGTAGCATTACCACTAAAGTTCAGGTGAACGATGATGCCACGCTCGTGCTCGGTGGTTTGATTTCAGATCAAACGCAAAATGTCGAAAGCAAGGTGCCGATACTTGGCGATATGCCGTTAGTTGGGCGCTTGTTTCGCTCCAACAGTAGCAAAACCGTCAAGCAAAACCTGATGGTATTTATTCATCCGCTGGTCGTAGATTCGGAAGCAATGGCCAATAAGGTCAGCCACAAAAATTATGAAGATGTGCGCGTGCAACAAATGAAATATGAAAACGGAAAATTGGAACAAACGATACAGCCGCTACCCGAATTCGAACAGTTTTCACCTAAGCAGAAAGACAGCGCAACGCCACCACATTGATCGCGCCTACCACCCCGACAGCACACTAATGTGAATGCGATGTTGTTCGTAGCCGAGAATGACACCGTCCTCGGTAATTTCCTGCAACTGCACTCCCGCACTGACTTCATCGCCTTCACGCATTCTGCGGTTGTTGATAATAATCGTGCGCTGCTGCGGATTCAGAGAGTACACATGAAATGAGAACGTCATTGCCGGCAAATTATTCCGCACCTCGTCGGGCAGCTCACCCACCTCTTCGATCGATTGCGAGGTAACCGCGCGGGCGCTGGAGTTTTGATTTTGCGCCGGAGAAATTTTCGTATATTCGGCAGCAGGCGGCGCGATCGCTACTGTCGGCGGCTCTGCACGCTGAACCGATCCGGTAGCCGGTGGTGATGCGGCGATGGCAGGTTGCTCTGCCGTCGCTATCGCGGAGGTAGCCATTGGCGACGTATCCGATTTTTTTTGCGCATACCAGTAGATCAATGCGCCGACGTTAACCGCCAACAACACGAGCAATACCAACTTTTGCCAGCGATCGTTTTTTTGCACCGGCCGCGTTATGGGCTGATGAATACTTTGCAAGCCGGGCGCTTTATCGCGCTGGCGTTCTTGCTCTGATTTTTTCAACGCATCGAGTATCAGCGACATTTCAGCCGCCCTGCTTTTGCGCAACATCGTGCAGCTGCGGAACGCCATCGCGAGCTATGCGATTCAACGCCAGCACCGTATGCAGATTTATTTCGTCGCTAGCGGGCAACCCTTGTTCCGCTTGAAAGCGCTTCACTTGCGTCAACAATGTCGCATCGTAATTGGTGCTCGCCGCTTGCTCGCTGAGTGCCAGATAATGGCTGACCAACCAGGCTTGTTTAGAGGTGCCGGCTTCGAGTCGATCGCTGTAATCGCGCTCTTCGCGAATCCAGCGTCGATCGTTGCGATGAAAATGGCGATACAACTGCGCATCGAACCATGCGATCAACACATCATCCGCCCCCGGTTGCAATGGCACTCGCGAAACCGGCGCGCTGGTTAATACCATCGCATCGCCGCGCCACACCTTGGCAAGGTCCGCCCACGCGACAATCCAATCGCGACCGTCGAACAACACCGTTGCCTGATCGCCCTGCAGTTTTTTGAGCACGGCAAACCGCGGTGTATCGCCCGTGTGCAATGACAGCACCGCGGGCACGTTATAACTGCGCAATGCCTTCGCATCGGTTGCATGCAGCTCGACACAAATCACTGAATCGATCTTGGCGCCCGTGCAATCGGTGATGGTTGCAAGCTTGGAATCATTGACGCCCCATAGTCGATATAACTGCTGCAATGCCACGCTACTGCTATCGCTCGATTGCTTCAGCGCAGAGCTCCAGCTATCCGTTGCCAGCGCTGTCGTTTTTACCAATCGAGGCGATTTTTCGACAAACCAATAACCGGCGCCGCCAATCAGCGCGACCGCAACAATGATCAAAACGGCATACGCAGCGTGCTTAGCGCCCTTTAACGACAGTAAAAATTTTCGCCGCGGCAAAACTTCGCGAGCGGCACGACGCACCATCGAGGCATCAACCACCGAGCCATTTTGCGCGTAGACGCCGAGCAGTGCGCGATCGCAGACGAGGTTGATCACGCGTGGGATGCCGTGACTGTAGCTATATATTTTTGCGATCGCGGCTTTGGTAAATAAGTGGCCACGGCCACCGGCAACCGCGAGACGATGTTCGATGTAACCGGCGATTTCATCGCGCGCCAATGGCCGTAAGTGATAACGCGCGGTAATACGCTGGGCGAGCTGACGCAACGATGGCTGCGCCAACAAATCGTTCAGCTCTGGTTGTCCGAGCAAAATCAGCTGCAGCAATTTACGTTGATTCGTTTCCAGATTCGTCAGCAGCCGCAATTGCTCAAGCACGTCGGGCGTAAGATTTTGCGCTTCATCGACAATAAGAATAGCGTTGCGACCACGCGCATGCGTCACGAGCAAAAATGTATTTAGCGCGTCCAGCAATTGCTTCGAGGTTGGCTGCTCGTCGGCCACAACCACACCGAGCTCATCGCAAATGGTTTGCAGTAATTCATGAGAATTGAGTTTTGGATTGACGATGACTGCGATGTCTATGTGTTCCGGTACTTGTTGCAGCAGACAACGACAGACGGTGGTTTTACCGGTACCGACCTCGCCGGTGAGCACAACAAAACCACCGTGATCACCAATGCCATAGACCAGATGTGCGAGCGCCTCACGATGCTGCTCGCTTAAAAATAAATAGCGCGGATCGGGCGCGATCGAAAACGGCGCTTCCGCCAAACCAAAATGATGGTTATACATCGTGTGCTAACCCTGCAATACCACACGCACATCGACCATGCCGGGCTCATCGCGACGCGTGGCGGTAAAATCGACAGCGATAATGCCATAGTCGCGTTCCAGCGTTTCGAGCCACTGTACGACGCGATTGAATGACACCTGCTCCAGCGACATGCTCAGCGATTTGTCGCCGCTGGGCTCATAGCGTTTGACCGCGAGACCAAAATTCCGCGCCTGTTGGTTGGCAAGTGTCATTAATGAATCGCTCGGCGCACGCTGCTTTAATGTCGAGCTGCCAATCGCCGCACGATTTGCCTGCATCCAATTCAGCGTTTCCTGTTGCGCGTGATAATCGGCAATGGCATTTGCATTAAAGCGATGCAGTGGCAGGATCAGCAGCAACACGATCGCGACCAACCCGAGAAATGCCGAAAGTAGTTTTAGCGACAGCTGTTCGCGCGCCGAAGCGGCTTCATAGTGCGCCCATAATTTTTGCGCAAGCAGCGTCGATGCAACACGATCGCGAATATTTTCGAGCAGCGTATGCAGCACGGTCATGATCTTTGCTCCTGCACATGGAGGCGACCCAATGTTTCCGCACCACGTTGCGTAGCCGAATTGATTTCCACGGACAGACCGACGCCGGTCATTTGCTGTTTGATGCGATCGATCACATCCATGGTCGGCGCCCGCAATTGGATTTGCAGATCGTTGTGCTGCTGGCTGTAGCGCATTTCATCCAATTGCACATTATTATTACGCAAGCCCAGCGCGCTTTTGGCCAATAGCGGCAACGGCGACATCGCACCACTATCGCTGCCGCGCAAATGTGCCTGCATTTGTTTTTTTGGACTAACGACGCGCCGCTCCTGCGGAAACAATTGTCGATACAGCGCAAATGTTTGATCTTCGATTTTATGCGCGCGCGCATTGAACCAGATGCCGCTCGCAGCGGTAACACCGCAATAAATCAATAATCCCAGCGCTGCGACCAGCGCTGTTTTACGCCAACGCGCAACTCCATCATGACGCTGTACCTTATAGCCGCCCTGCAGCAGGTTGATCAATTGATCGCGTTGACGCACAGCATTGGTGGCTAGCACTTCTCCGCTCGCCTCTGCATATTCGACAAGTTCAACATCGGCATGCAGTTGATCGTTCAATAACGAGCGCAACGCGCTCACTGTCTCGGCATTATCACTGCCACTACCGAGCACATAACGCGGCAGTGCGCCGAGTTCGGCAAGCGCAAATTGCTGACGTAAGAGCGGCAGCACCATGGCTGCTTGCGCGCTGAAAAATACTTGCGCACTGAATAAGCCATCGCGATAAAGCACACGCTCGCCATCGACAAAAAAACTGCGGCTATTGTCGCGCCACGGCACGACCAGACTATCCGTGCAGATAACGTCGGGACGGATACGATGCTGATACAACTGATCGAGCCAATTAATCAAAAACTCATGTCGCACCACCGCCACCGGCAGCGACTCATCATCCGCCACATTTTCTGCAGGCATGGCCATATGTACATCTTCAATATTGTCGGCGATCAATTCCTCGACCATATACGGCAGCGCCTGTTTGATCTGGCGCATTTGCCGTGAGGGAATCATCACTGAGGTCAGCAGCACCAGCTCGCCGGGCACCAACACCAGCGTTTCACATTCCGGCAATAGATCGCCGATCGTGTTCGGCAGATCTTGCAGCGGCACCACACCGCTACGTTGCAACTGTTCATCGGCGTCGAAAACGTACCACTCTACTGGCGTGGCGCCATTCAACTCGGCGACAGAAATTCGAATTACCAAGCGCTGTTTCATCATTCAAGGTCATCGATTAGAGGGCTGCGAACGCGGTTGAGCACCGCAAACGATACCGGGCCGTCCTGCGTCCCGCGATCGCGTCGCAAAATCGTGCGAACGCGCTGCCAATGATTGGCATATTTCACGGTGATCAGCACTTCAAAATAATTAGAGTTGAGGCCAATCGGTACCGCGGCCGATTGCGTCAATCCTGCGGCCTGCTGAAACTCCTCGATAGTACGGAAGCCGCCGCTCTTTTGCCGTGCAACCAACTCGGTTGCACGCGCGTCGCTAATTATAGGAGACAGCAAGCGCAACACGGCCGCATCCGCAGTATTTACATTAATAGCGGCATTATTCTCCGGCAGCACGGCAATATGCGGGGCGAGTTTCGCATAATCCTGTGGCAGCATCGAGCGCAATAGCCGTAGCGCGCTGATATCCGCCTCGGGCGCACCGGCCGTGCGGTAACCGGCATAATCGGCGTCTTCAGCTCCCGTCGCGGTACGTTGCTGATCGCGATCAATCCAATCCAGCCACTCGTTCGCGTAATTATTATTGAGTTGCAATGCAACCAGCAGCGCCTTGAATTGCGGGAAGCCGGTCGGACTGGCAAGACCGTTCTCATCGATCACGCTGTTCAGATTGAAGCGCCCTTGCAGGTCGTGAATCTCGATATGGATCTCGCCATCGGCAATTTCAAATGGCGGCTGCTCGCTCGCTTTCGCCCAAGGCTCAAGTAAATTATCAATCTCGCCTTTGCCATCGATCACATCGCGCGCCAGCAATTGACGGGCGTACGCCTCGCCGGCCAACGCGTAATAATAGGCTTGTCGGGTGTCGACCAAATTCGCGACGCTGCGCAAATTCAATTGGCTGCGATGCAACAGTTCGGTCGCGATCACCGCCACCAGCGCGAACACCAATAACACCGTAATCAATGCGACGCCGCGTTGCCGCGAAGCGCATTTATTCAAATTAATGTTTCGCTTCACCATAAAAGATAAGAGCGCTTCAACGAATCGCCTTCCGCCAACACAAACTCCACTTGCAATCCTAGCGGCACGGTATCGGGCTGACCCTGCACCGGCCAATCCGACTCAAGACCATTTTTCGTTAATACATTGATATTGAGGCTTTCGACATCCGGCAACAGCACCTGCACCAATGCGTTTTCCTTGTTGCCGCTGCCATCGAGCGATGCCCACGTATAGCGCAGCAAATACCAACGTTCTTCGTGATAATGCGGGCTTTCGCTATTTTCGTAATCGGGATGATGGTCGATACGATAAGCCACCCGCTGCATGCTGCTGCGCTGCAAACCCAAAGGATTGGCGCGCCCGCCGCGGGTAAAAATCAGCGGCATATCACTCTCGTTATTTACCACCAGATAATTGGGTGTCAGCGCCAGCGCGCCATCGGCATTACGCACATTGCGCGGCATTAATTGCTCGGCATCCTGCTGCACCACCCAAAACGCGCGATTGAAACTGCGCATTTGTTCGGCGCGCCCCGCTAGCCGCTCGTTGGCCTGCATCACACTGCTCAGCACGCGATAACTCGCAATACCGATCAATGCAAAAATAGTGATCGCTACCAATACCTCCAGCAACGTGAAGCCGCGTGCCGGGCTGCGATAACGCGGCATTCAGTATTCGCCTCGGTACGTCATTAGTTGCACCAGCGGTTTATCTTCGCCTTCTCCGACAATCGCAATATCAATTTCGATTTTGCGTAATTGCGGATCCGGCGCAGGCTGTACATCGGTGGTGATCTGCCACTGCTGATTTTGATAAGTTTGCGTTTGCTGATTGCGACCGACCGGTGGCCATTGCGTTTGCGCAAGCATCGTGGCGAGCACATCGTCCGCCATCCACAGCGCATAAGATTTCAGTTCGAGTTGTTGCTGCTGCTTCACGCTCAATTGCGTCTGGCGCAACACCGCAGCAGCGGACAGCGCTAGGATCGCGAGCGCAACCAACACTTCGAGCAATGTAAATCCGCGAATACGCCGCATGTCAGCCCTGCTGAACGGTGACCGGGTTAAAGCCATCACCGCTGAGAATTATTTTGCTGTCGGCACCCGCGCCGAGCGTCAGCGTAAATGGCGTCACCTCGCCGCTCGATAAAATCAGCAGTAATGGACGTGATGCGGCATCCTCACCACGCGCCACGAATGCCTGCACGCGTTGTCGCTCGGCATCGCTGATCCGCGCATTATCGAGCACCACCTCCACGGTGTGCGGCTCATCGAAATTGTGCTGGGCCAAACTACCCTGCGCGACCGGCAGCCATTGCTTTTTTTCCATATCGAAATACACAAAACCGTAACCGCGATCGTCAATGACCAGCCCGAACTCAAGCCCGCGCATCACGGCTTCATCGGTTGCGGCATTAATCAGCGCGGCCAACTCGCCCGCCTCTCGCTGCAACCGACGCTGCGGTGAATCTTTGAAGCCGATAACGAGCAGCCCGGCCATCACCGCGATAATGACCAGCACGGTGAGTATTTCAATCAGCGTGAAACCGCGGTTGTTATTCTTTCGACCAGTTGCCGACATCCGCGTCATAATTTTCGCCGCCCTCGCGCCCATCGGCGCCGAAAGAATATAAATCATACGGACGGCCTTCCTGACCTGGACTCACGTATTGGTACGGATGCCCCCACGGATCCTGCGGCAGTTGTTTTTTCTTCAAGTAGCCTTCCGGATTCCAATTTTTTGCATCGGGCTCGCCACCCGGTTTCTGAATCAGCGCCTCGAGCCCTTGATCGGTGCTCGGATAAGCGTGGTTATCGAGGCGGTACATTTCCAGCGATTGTTCGAGCGTTGCAATATCGGCTTTGGCCGCAGTTACGCGCGCCTTGTCGACACGACCCAATACATTCGGCGCCACCAGCCCGATCAAAATGCCGATGATGACGACCACCACCATGATTTCAATCAGCGTAAAACCACGCTGTTGGCGTTTTGCAAATTTAAAAAGAGATGAGTTCACTGTGATTCCCCAATAATTATTTAAACCAGCTGATTGAGGCTGAAAATCGGTTCCAGAATCGCAATCACTATCAGCAATACCGCGAGCCCCATCACCAATAACATCATCGGCTCGAAAATCCCAAGGATCGTGCCGACGATATTGTCGAATTCGCGCTGCTGACTCGTCGCCACGCGTTCCAGCATCGTATCGAGCGAACCGCTGACCTCGCCGCTCGCGATCATCGAAATCATCATCGGCGGAAAATAACCACATTGCTCGAGCGCACGATGCAATGCGCTGCCTTCCCTTACCTGCTGCGTGACCACCGTGATCGACTGCTTCAACCATTCGTTGGAAAGCACCGCGCCGCCAATACTCAACGCATCAACCAATGGCACGCCGCTGCTCGTTAAAATGCTCAACGTACTGGCGAAGCGAGCGGTGTTACTGCCACGACTCAAACGACCGAGCAACGGCAGATGCAGCAGACGCCGATGCCAGCGCAAACGCAATTGCTCATTGCGCAGGGCGCGACGCACCCCCATCACCACAGCGGCAAGCACCAGCAACGCCAGCCAACCCCAGTGTGTGATAAAGCTGCTGAGGCCGATCAACGCACGCGTTAGAAATGGCAATTCCTGCCCTTGGCCGGCGATGACATCGACCACTTTCGGCACCACGAAAGTCATCAACCCGGACACGATACCGACGGCCACCAGCAACAATATCGATGGATACAACAACGCCATTTGGACTTTCTGGCGCGAGGCGTACGCGTTTTCGCTGTAATCGGCGAGCTTGCCTAGCACTAGATCGAGGTGACCCGAATGCTCGCCGGCGGCAACAGTGGCGCGATACAACCCCGGAAACGCCGCCGGAAATTCGCCCATGCTGTGTGCCAACGAATGCCCTTCCATTACCTTCGAGCGCACCGACAGAACGATATTCGCCACTTTTTGTTTTTCGGCCTGACGACTGATCGCACCGAGCGCTTCTTCAAGTGGCATAGCGGCCTGCAGCAAGGTGGCGAGCTGACGTGTGACCAGCGCAAGCTCGGCGACACTGAATTTCGGACCGCCGAAATTCACCGCGCTCGTTACCGTGCGGCGGCTTTGCGCGGCAGGTTTTACCGCCGGCTCAATGCGTAATGGCGCCAGGCCACGATCGCGCAATAATTGACGCACCTGCCGCGAGCTATCGGCTTCGAGCACACCACGTTGCTCTTTGCCGTTGGGGTCGAGGGCAGCGAATGCAAAAGCCGCCATCTCAATCTTCCTGAGTTACGCGCAGCACTTCTTCCAGCGTCGTCACGCCGGCACGTACCCGCTCGATACCATCATCGCGAATGCTGCGCGAATGCGGCCGAATCGCGCGCACCAGCGCTTCTTCCGCATCCTCGTTATGAATCATCTGGCGGACTTGCTCGTCGACCACGAGCAATTCGTAAATACCGGTGCGACCGCGATAGCCACTGTTGTTGCATTGCGGGCAACCTTTGGCGTGATAGATCGTTGCACCGCCGAGGCCGAGAAACGTCTGCTCCATCGGACTCGGTTTGTGTGGCTCCTTGCAGTGCGGACACAACACGCGCACCAGCCGCTGTGCAAGCACACCGAGCAAACTCGACGCTAGCAGAAAAGGTTCGATACCCATGTCACGCAGTCGTGTAATCGCGCCGACCGCCGAATTGGTGTGTAGCGTCGACAGCACCAGGTGACCGGTCAGACTCGCCTGCACCGCGATCTCCGCAGTTTCGCGATCGCGAATTTCGCCGACCATGACCACATCAGGGTCCTGGCGCAGCATCGCACGCAGACCGCGCGCGAACGTCATGTCGGCCTTCACATTGACTTGGGTCTGGCCGATGCCTTCGATGTTGTATTCGATCGGATCCTCAACGGTGAGAATGTTGCGCGTCTGATCATTGATTTCGGAGAGCCCGGCGTACAGCGTGGTCGATTTACCTGAACCGGTCGGACCTGTGACAAGCAAAATGCCGTGTGGCCTTAGCAATAATTCGGTGAGCTGTTTGCGCAAATTCCGCTGCATGCCGATCGAATCGAGCGTCAGTTGACCGGCTTCCTTATCGAGCAGACGCAACACCACCCGCTCACCGGCGCTGGACGGCATCGTCGATACCCGGATATCGATTTCGCGACCGCCGACCTTCAACGAGATCCGACCGTCCTGCGGCACACGCTTCTCAGCGATATCGAGCTTCGCCATAACTTTAATACGCGACACCAACAGCGGCGCCAATTCACGTTTCGGCTGCACGATCTCGCGCAACACGCCGTCGACGCGAAAACGCACCACCAATCGGCGCTCGAAAGTTTCTAAATGGATATCGGAGGCGCTCTGCTTCACCGCTTCGGTCAACAACGCGTTAATCAGGCGAATGATCGGCGCGTCGTTTTCCTTTTCCAGCAAATCTTCGGTTTCCGGTACCGAATTGGCGATACTGGCCAGGTCCATTTCCCCGCCCAAGTCCTCGACCATTTGCATGGTTTCAGTGGTATCGCGCTGATACGCCACCGCCAGCGCTTTTTCGAAGTGCTCGATATCGAGCCCTCGCAGCTCAAACGGCTGCTGTAGCATGCGCATGACTTCGGCAAACACCTGCGGGGTAACATCGGGGCGATGACATAACACGGGGGCATCTGCTTGCGGATCAATAAAAACTCCGAAGCGTCGCGCGAAGCTGAACGGCAGCGCCTTCGCTGTTGCTGCAGCTTTCGGCGCGGCCGACTGTGTTGGGGTTGGCATGATATGAACTCCGCTTTGTCATCCGCGACAAGGGGCGCTATTGTGTGTCGCCCATGAATACTTTGTATAGTGAAAATCTTCGCTAAAACAAGTGCTTATTATTTCGTTGCGAGCGGCCTCACGATTTTTAAGCCATTGTCGCCAAAGTGCAGCGCAATGATCGAATCGATACTAACAGTCGCACATAAATATTTGTCGGCGCAGCTATAATGGCTTTTACTTGCAGCACACTCAAGAACCTCAGAGGGAACCTCGTTGGAAGCCGGTCACTCACTGCTGTGGCGTAACGCCACCGATAATCCGCAACCCTGGGTGCTGGGACTCTGTGTTGCGATATTCGCATTGCTGATCGGCACCGAAATCTGGGCGACCAATTCCGCGTTCCGGCATTCGATCCAGACCTCGCCACCAGCCAGCGATTCCGCTGCGGGCGATCCGCAAATTGTCGCGAAAATTACCGATGCCGATTTGTTCGGCCACGCTACCAATCAGAATTCAAATCTGCCGCAAACCGATCTGCAAGTAATACTGCGCGCTGTCTTCGCCGCACGCGACTCGAAAAACGCCAGCGCCGTCATTGAAACTGGCGATGGTCATTCCGAAATTGTGAAAGTGGGTGGCAGCATCGGCGGCAACGCCGTACTGCATGAAGTGTTGGATAATCGTGTGGTGCTGTCACGCAACGGCACACTGGAAACGCTGTATTTTCCAGCACCGCAGGAATCAACGGCAGAATTTGCCGTGGCGCAAGCCGCACCGCCCGAACCCACCGGCGAAGCTCCGACGACGTCTACCATTCCGGCCAGCGGTTCGCCCGATGAAATTAAACGCGCCGTTATTTTGCAGCGGCTCGAAGAACTGCGTGCACGCAGCAGTCTGCGCTAAATGAATTTAATAAAGGACTCCACCATGCGCTCTCGTTTCAATTGGATTGCCGGCGTTTTCGCGCTACTGCTGGCGCTGCCAATCGCCATGGCACAAACGCCGTCGTCAAACGATTTGGTCACGATGAACATGCGCGATGCGGAAATCCGCACGCTGATCCAGTGGATATCCGATCAAACCGGTAAAAACATGGTGGTGCATCGCGATGTACAGGGCAAAGTCACCGTGCTGTCGGCGAAGCCGGTCTCGCGCGATGAGGCATACCGCATTTTCTTGTCAGTGCTTCAGGTGTACGGATTCGCCGCAATCGAAACACCGGAAGCAGTGAAAATCGTACCGGCTACTATCGCCACCCAAGGCGGATTACCGCTGCAAAGCAAGGACAGCGATGACATGGTGGTGCAGGTATTCAAAGCCAACAATGTTGCCGCTACCGATCTGGCGCAAATGCTCAAACCGCTCGCGAGCAAAGAAGCTGTCATCAATGCCGACGCCAGCACCAATATGCTGTTGATTGCCGATCACGCAAACAATGTCGCGCAATTGCAAAGTCTGGTGCAAAAACTCGACCGCAGCGGCGCATCGGAAGTCGAACTCGTACACCTGCAATTCGCTAATGCAAAACAGGTGCTGGCAAGCCTGACCGGACTCTATCCCGCGCAAGGTGGGAGCAGCGGTGGCAGCGCGCCGGGTCAAACAAGTAATTCGCTGCCATTTAGTATTTCCGCCGACGAACGCTCCAATAGCATTTTGCTCGGCGGCGATGCCGGCAAGCGCGCGCAGGTGAAGCGATTGATTCAGCAGATGGATACGCAGATCAACGGCGGCGGCAATACGCAAGTCGTGTACCTGCAATACGCATCGGCGAAAGAAGTGGTACCGATTTTAAAAAGCATCGCGCAAAGCGTGCTGAAAGATCAGAAAGATAAAGAAACCAGTTTCAGCATCGATGCCAGCGAAAGTGCTAACGCTGTAGTAATTAATGCACCGCCCGGGCTCGTCGATTCATTAAAAGATGTCGTGACAAAACTCGATGTGCGCCGCGCGCAAGTGCTAGTGGAAGCATTGATCGTTGAGGTAAATAACGAAATTGCAAATGACATCGGCGTGATTTGGGGCACCACCAATGTCGATAATTTGCATGGCAGTGGCGGCGTCGCCGGCGTTAATACGTTACCGAGCAATGACAATTTGCCATTGCTCGGCAAGTTACCCGTTGGCGTTGATGCGAGCGGCAATCCGATTACCCGTGCGATACCGGCTGCCGGCTTAACGCTGGGGTATTACACCGGAGGCAACCTGCAGGCGGCCATTCGTGCGCTGAGCGCCAACACCAAAGCTAATGTGCTTTCCACCCCCACTATCGTCGCTATCGACAATGAAGCTGCGTCGCTGCTCGTCGGCCAAAATGTTCCGTTCAAAACCGGCCAATCAACCAGCGCCGCCTCGTCAACAACGAATCCGTTTGTGACCATTGAGCGCAAAGATATCGGCACGTCATTGCAAATCACTCCACGCATCAATCAGGGCAATACCCTGACTCTCGATATCAAGCAAAAAGTGGAGAGTGTTACCAACACTGTCAGCGGCGCTTCGGATCTCGTGACCAATAAACGCGAAATCGATACGAAAGTGTTGATGCGTGACGATCAGATTTTGGTGCTGGGCGGATTGATTAGCGACGACCAATCTGAAAGCAAACAAAAGGTACCCATACTGGGCGATCTGCCGCTGATCGGTAAGCTGTTCAGCTCGACGAGCAGCAAGCGCACCAAAAATAATTTAATGGTGTTCATTCACCCGGTCATTCTTCGCGACGACGATCGTATCCGCCAAATCAGTCGCGATAATTACCAATACATGCAGAACGTGCAGGACAAAGCGTTGCATGAGACCGCGCCAACCACGCAAAAAAATCCGCAACCGCCGGCTAAGCTGGAAGATTTCGATACATTCTCGCCAATTCGCGCGGCGCCGAAATAAACCGGCACCGCGCGCGCAATCACCAGAAAAAACGCGAGCTCAATTTATGAAACCAGCGTTCGATGAAGCGATCGACGCTGGCCTCCGCGGCCAAACCAAACTTTTCCTGCCACGGTTTTTTCTCGACGTAACGCACGAGAAATAAATCATTATCCTTGTAGTGCTCGAGCAAGAATTCATCGCTGGTTTGAATCGTATCGACCAAATTACGCGCGAGCGCCTGGGTGCCATACCAGACTTCGCCGGTCGCCGTGCCATCGATATCGAGTTGGGGCCGATGTTCAGCGACGAATTGTTTGAACAGTTGATGCGTGTCTTCAAGCTCTTCGAGAAATTTACGGCGGCCCTTTTCGGTATTTTCACCGAACACTGTCAGCGTGCGTTTGAATTCGCCGGCGGTATGCAATTCGACATCGACATCGTGCTTTTTCAGCAAGCGGTGAAAGTTAGGCAATTGCGCCATGACGCCGATCGAGCCGATGACGGCAAACGGCGCGGCAATAATTCGCTGGGCGATACACGCCATCATGTAGCCACCGCTCGCAGCGACACGGTCCACCGATACAGTAACTTTCAAGCCCGCATTAATCAGTCGTTGCAGTTGCGATGCCGCCAAGCCATAGCTATGCACCATGCCACCGGGACTCTCCAGTCGCACTAATACCTCTTCGTCGGCTTTCGCTAATGTCAGAATGGCGCTAATTTCTTCGCGCAGGTTTTCCACTGCGGAAGCCTTGATATCGCCATCGAAATCCAACACAAAAATGCGCGATTTAATCTGCTCGCCTTTATGTTTTTTGCGCGCCTTTTCTTCGGCCTTGTCCTGCTTACGCTGCTCTTTATGCAGCGCCTTCAGTTCATCTTCGTAAAGAATCGAGTGTTTGATATCGTCTTCGAAATTACGAAAGCGCTCGCCGAGATCCTTGACGTCAATATGACCATCGGTTTCTTTGTGGCGGCGCTGACCAAGCGCGAATATGCCCGCGATCAAAATCAGCAAGCCCACGATGACTGTACAAAATTTGAGAAAGAAAAGACCGTAATCGGCAATAAATTGCACGCGCTATCTCCGAAAGGTGAATTAAATGTGACGGCGGGCGGTCATGTTGGCGAGCGCCCGAAATGAAGTCAAGGTGGAGTGGCGGCTATTCCCAGTGCGCGATTGCCGCCTTGGCTCTGTCGTTCAAAGGTTGCGCGACGACTTTATCGCCGACCAAGACCACGCTATACAACGCGCCATCGGTCATCGGCTGATACGACGCACTCAAATAATCAGCCGTCAGCAAGGAAAAATAGCGATTGACGCGCTGTAGACAAGACCAAAGGTCGAGCCAGGCGTTGTGCGACCGCAGTGCGATTACGGTATGTGGCTGCTTCTGTTCGTCTTCGAGCGACAAATAACGTCCAGAGAGGCGATCGAGCTGATAACCGGGCTTTACGCCAATACGCGCTGCCGCAGCGGGCCATTTGAGAATACGCACATCGAGCTGCCACATATCGCCAGCGACTTCATAGCGCTGTTCCGCGCCTGTCTGATCGACCAATGCCAGCGAGTAACGCTTATCGTCCAGTTTATTGAATGCCAAAGTTGCGATCGGTTTCGCATCGAGCTGGCGGTAAACGTGCAGATCCCACGCGGCCAACGCAACAATCACAGCGCCTGTCAGTACCACTAAGCCGACCGTGCCACGCAGCCAGTTAAGCAATGACGTGCCGATCAGCAGGCGCAGAGATAGTAGTAGGACCAGCAGCGCGACAATAGCAAGAACGATAGCAACGGCAAGGTAGATCATCAGAAATCGAGTGCTCCGTTAACGTGTGACCGCGTATCCAAGAGCGGCGAGGCTTTCTTCGGCAACCGCGAGGATTTTTTCGTCGGGTACACGACGCGCAGCAAGTTCGGTGAAATAGTATTCGAGACCGATCAACGCATCCGCGAGCGTTTCCAGCAATTGATGGCGCTGCGGGCCACTGTGTTGCTTGTCTTTGCCATGAGCATCCACAAAAGCGGCGCTGCTTTTCAAAATATTGGCCGCACGCACATGATTCAAAATTTGCGCACCGCCGCGCACACTGTTCAGTGTTATCGCGACATTTGCGATATGCACGGGATCAAAGTTCGATTCCACATACGACGTAATCGCGCGCTTACACAAGGCGATGCCGGCCTGCAATTCATCGATCACGATACGCGCCGCCTCGGCGAGCTGACTGTCGGCGACGATCTGCTTGCGCATCGCGTCGGTGACCTGTTCGAGATCGCTGGAGCGCAATTCATTGCGATAAAGCGCTGACAAACTGCTTTCGATAAATAACAGCGCATCCGCAAGTGCCAAAAACTGTTCGGCCGGGACGCCATTTTTTTGCCCTGCCCATGTCTGCACCTGTTGCAACTGCTCGTGCAAAATATTGCTCGGTGCCTTCAGGTTGACCATCCGCAACGTATCGGCGACACGATTGAGCGTCTCGAACAACGGACCGGCATCGTCGGCGGAAATGCTCTGATTCTGCGCCGCGATTTCGAGAATATCTTTCGCGCTGCGCAGCTCCTCCTTGAGCACTTTGACCACCGATTCGATGGCCTCAAGTCCGGGCCCACGCATCGCCTCCGCCTGTTCGGTCAGCACCTTGTCGTCGGGCTGCAGATGCGGAATAGCAAAAGCATTAATAGCAACGCCGGCCAGACCACCCTCACGATGCGCCGACAGCGCTAATAGAAAGACCAACTCGCGCCGAAATGCAGGATCGATCGCGCTCGCCAGTGCTGTCTCACCGCCTTTCAGATAACGCGCCATCAAGCGCTCGACAATACCGAGCGTACGGCGTCGATTCAGATTCAGCGTCAAACCACCGCGCGCGAGACATTCAGCCACCGCCGCCGCGAGATACCAAATACCTGCGCTGGAGGCAGGATCGGTTTGACGGGCGAAGCGAGCGGATGCCCGCGCAATCAATTGCAGATTAAGCAATGGATTCTGTTGACGCAGGATGGCGAGCAGGCCCACCTGATACATCTGACGAAGACGTTCCAAACTGCGCTGATCGAATAGTTGTTCGGCAGCAGGCAGCGGTTGCACCGGCTGCACCCCGAGTTCGCGCCGCTCGAACTGATATTCCGGCATCAACGGTTGGCGCCGCGCGACGCGCAGTTCATTAACGTAAGGGATGATCAGAATCGGTTCGAGGAATTGCCGGGTAATGACGAATTCGATATAGCGCGGCAACACAAAAAAGGCATGGCTCAACGCGCCCGCCAGCGCCTCGGCGCTCGGGCCGGTGGCGGTGGCGATATCGCGCAACGCAGCCGCCATTTCTTCGGCTAACAATGCCGCCGCGGTGAATTGAATCAGCCGCAGCGTGCCCGCGATTTGGGTCATATCGGTGGTGCAGTTTTCGGCAGCTTCGCGGTTGCTCGAGTCGAGCAGGAATGCTTCAAACTCACCGGCCGCACGTTGCATCGTGGCATCTAATTCCTCACGGACCAGCGCCAGCGAATTGAGATTAACGGCTACTACTTCCTGCGACACAATGCATCCTTCCAGAAGTTATTAATGACAAACCACGCGCTCGGGCGAAGTTAAGCGAATGCTCGCACAGGCGAAACTAAAGGCTTGTCATATATAGCATAGAGTTGCGGATTGAGCCGGCTATCAGCTCGTGCGATTGTGGTCCGCACGATCGGTGCGAAACAACGTTTTGCCACCGCTGGCCTTATCGATGATTCCCAGCTGCTGTAAATGCGCTTCCAGCTCAACAGCGCTGGCTGCAATCACCCGTAGGCGTTCACGCGTCGACGGCAGACGGCGGATGCCGACATCCACATTGGTGGTATCGCTGCTCTCGCCGTCGGTTGCCGCCAATGCCAGCGCCGTTTGACCGCCGGTCATCGCGAGATAAACGTCGGCGAGAATTTCCGCATCGAGCAAGGCGCCGTGCAGTTCGCGCTGCGAGTTATCGACGTAGTAACGCTGACACAGCGCATCCAGGTTGTTGCGCTGGCCAGGATGGCGCTGCCGCGCCAGCACCAGCGTATCGACCACCGAGCATAATGTTTCGACTCGTGCAGACCCGCGGCCGCAGAGACCTAGCTCGTTATTGATAAACCCGAGATCGAATGGCGCGTTATGGATAACCAGTTCGGCGCCGCGAATAAAATCCAGCAGCTCATCGGCGATGTGCTCGAACAACGGCTTATCCACCAGCATTTCATTGGTGATGCCGTGCACTTCGATCGCACCGGCATCGATTTCGCGCCGCGGATTCAGGTAATGGTGAAAATGACGCCCAGTCGGCCGACGATTGATCAGTTCGACACACCCCACCTCAATCAGCCTATGCCCCTGATTGTGTTCCAGGCCGGTGGTTTCGGTATCGAGTACGACAACACGATTGGTGGCAGGCGTCATTTACAGCAGGCATCCGAGAGAAATAAGCGAAAAGTGCGGCAAGAATGTGTAAATCGCTCGTCAGCGTCAACCATCTTGCACAAGGATTTTGCTATTTTGGCGATCTGTTCGAGCTCCCTACACCAATCCGCTAGCGAGTCAGCTATCGAGGAAAATAATCGATGAAGGCAATTCTTTGCGAACAATACGGTCCTCCCTCCTCATTGCAATTACGCGATTTACCCTCGCCCATCCCGCAATCCAATCAGGTAGTGATCACTAATTGGGTCGCCGCAGTGAACTTTCCGGACGCGCTGATCATTCAGGACAAATATCAATACAAACCAGCGCTACCGTTTGCGCCAGGGGGCGAAGTGGCTGGCGTCATCAAAGCAGTCGGCAGCGCCGTGGCGAATTACAAGATCGGCGACAAGGTGCTTGCCCTCACCACGTACGGCGGATTTGCACAGGAAGTTGCGGTCGCTAGCGATCAGCTGATCGCGTTACCTGCCGATTTGAGCGATGCCGATCTGCAACTGGCCGGCGCTTTCGGCATGACCTACGGCACCTCGTTGCACGCGTTGCAAGACCGTGCACAGGCGCAAGCGGGTGAAACTCTGTTGGTACTCGGTGCTAGCGGTGGTGTCGGCATGGCCGCGATCGAACTCGGCAAGCGCATGCAATTGCGAGTGATCGCGGCGGCATCGAGCACCGAAAAACTGGACGCTGCACGACGCTGTGGCGCCGATATGGTCATCGATTATTCCCGCGAAGACCTCCGCGAACGAGTGAAGCTGCTGACCGGCGGCCGCGGTCCCGACATTATCTATGACCCGGTGGGCGGCGACCTAAGCGAGCCGGCTTTTCGCAGCATCGGTTGGAACGGCCGCTATCTCGTGGTGGGCTTTGCGGCCGGCACCATCCCGCGCCTGCCACTGAACTTGCCGCTATTGAAAGGCGCGGCAGTAATTGGGGTGTTCTGGGGCGAATTCGTCAAACGCCAGCCCGCGCAAAACGCCAAAAATATGCGTTTATTGCTCGAATGGTTGCGAGAAGGCAGCATCAAGCCATTGATTTCGCAATGCTATCCATTGTCGCGAGTACCCGAGGCACTTGAGGCAATGATGGCGCGCAAGGTCATCGGAAAAGTGATCGTATTGCCGCAGCAAATCGAGTGACAGAGGCCGGCCGTGGTTACGCCTTACGCCGCATTTCCTCGATGCCCAGATTCGCGAGTTCATCGGCCAGCTCGTTTTCACGATGGCCGCTATGCCCTTTCACCCAATGCCAGTGCACGACGTGCTGTTGATTGAGCTCATCGAGCTGCTGCCATAGATCGACATTCTTTACCGGCGCCTTGGCGGCGGTACGCCAGCCGCGTCGCTTCCACTGCTCGATCCACTCGCTGATACCGCGCCGTACATATTCGGAGTCGGTAGTCAGCGTGACTTCACAGCGTTCCTTCAACGCGCCGAGTGCGGAAATAGCAGCCATCAGCTCCATTCGATTATTTGTGGTCAGGCTCTCGCCGCCATGCAGGGTTTTCTCGCGGCCGTCATAACGCAGCAAAACGCCCCAGCCACCCGGCCCCGGATTACCTTTGCAGGCACCGTCGGTAAATGCTTCTACCTGCTTCATCGACTGCCGGTCCGCCGCTGCCCTATGCTCGAGCTCGGTTTCGGAACTGTCAGCGGCGTCAGCGCCAGACGCGGTTTCGCCCATTGCGGTTTCATCGGGATAAATTTTGCCACCTCTTTGATCGCGGTAATCGCATACACGCCGCCCAGGGGCCAATGGCGTGACAATACATCGTTGAATGGCCCGGCGGCCGGCCAATCCGCAGTGCGCTGGAACGGCAACCGATGAAAACCATAATCAGTGCGCTCGATGTCGAAACCCAGCAACTGCAACCAATCGTTCATCCGTGCCGCCGACAACAGGTGATTGCGCCAGATACTGTCGTTACGCCAGCGCGCCGCCACCATCCGCGCACCAAAAAATGACCAGGGATTGAACCCGATCAAGACGATGCGTCCGCGCGGCACCAGCACGCGGTAAAGCTCGCGTAGCACGGCGTGCGGATTGGCCGCGAATTCGAGCACGTGATGCACGACGATAACGTCGATGCTATCGCTGTCGAACGGTAGCTCGGCGAAATCGCAACGGATAAACGGGGTATGGCCGGGCTGCGCATGCGGTGCCTCGGGGACGATCGGGCCCGCCTTGAAGCAGCGCTGCACACGGCAATCTCCAAACAGATCGAGCTCACCGTCGATACCAAGCTGCAGCAGAAAATAGCCGAAGCAATCGGCCAAACAGCGATCGAGCAAGCGCTGCTCCACCGCTAAAATCGCACGCCCCAGATCGGTTTCGAACCAGTCATGCAGCGAAGGTGCAAGTACATCGAGAGGTGGCTGGCTCTTCCAAACCGGCATCGGCGGCTCCTCCGTTCACTGTCGAATATCGGCAACGGCGGTATAGTAACCCGAGTTCCCGCGGTGCTGCATAGCTAATCCGGTGTTGCCATGACCCTGAAAATCGAACCCATCCCAGCATTTACCGACAACTATATCTGGTGCCTTCACGACGGCGGGCGCGCCTGGGTGGTTGACCCCGGCGATGCCGCGCCGGTCATCGCATTTCTCGAACGCTCGTCATTGCAGCTCGAAGGCATCCTGGTCACGCATCATCACCCTGACCACACCGGTGGCATTGAGGAGCTGCGACAGCGTTATGCGCCCACCGCCATTTACGGCCCCAACAACCCAGTGATCGCAGGGCTCACCCGCACCGTCGGCGAAGGGGATCATATTCAAGCGTTGGGGATTCCGTTCGAGATCTGGGCCACCCCTGGCCATACGCTCGATCACATCGCATTCATCGCGCAAGAACACACGCCACCGCTTCTATTTTGCGGCGACACCTTGTTCGCCGCCGGCTGCGGCAGACTGTTCGAGGGTACCGCATCACAGCTCTACTTCAGCCTTAGAAGATTCGCACAACTATCTGAGTCCACAATTGTTTTTTGCACGCATGAATACACGCAGGCAAATTTACGCTTTGCGATCACTGTTGAGCCTGCTAACCTCCAGCTCCAGCACCGTGTACAGCTCGTAGCGCAACAACGCGCGCACCAGCAACCGACCTTGCCGTCGACGCTGACACTGGAGCTTGCGACCAATCCGTTTTTACGTGTGCAACAACCTGCAGTGCGTGCGTCCGCAGAACAGCATGGCGGCCCCTGCAATACCGATATTGAAGTGTTTGCCGCGTTGCGGCGATGGAAAGATCGGTTTTAAACCGAGCTTATGCCAACAAGATTTCAGTTTTGAGACGTGAGTTACTCGCTACTTGCGACCTGGTTTTTGACCGGTTATTACCCGCTGCATACACTTTCTTTTAGCCGGTGGGAATGCCTAAAACCTTGTGGACGAATCGATAACAATGCATTTTTTTTCCAACTACAAGAACAAAAAGCGCCTCAAGATCAGTTACCTACGATTGATTTTGAATGTGTTATCCGCTTTGATCATTACCGCTTGCAGCCAGACCCCTCAAAACTCCAGTACTAATAGCAATGCCGCCGTCATTCATCACGACAGCCCTGCCACCAGCATCAACTCGGTACTAAATACCACCGATAGCGCCCCAAACCCCCAGCTCGATCGGCTTTACACCGGCGATGCCGGTACGCTCTGGGAACGCGTTCGTAAGGGTTATCAGCTGAATAACAAGATCGAGCAGCCGCTGATCGACGACGCGGTCAAGTGGTATCGGAACAACCCCACCTTCGTTTATCGCACCAGCGAACGCTCGAGCCGCTATATGCACTACGTCGTATCTGCGGTTGAGCAGCGCAATATGCCGATGGAAATCGCGCTGCTGCCATTTATTGAAAGCGCCTACGATCCTTTTGCTTATTCACGCAGCGGCGCGGCTGGGTTATGGCAATTCGTGCCGCAGACCGCGACTAATTACGGCCTACGGCGCAGCTGGTGGTACGACGGCCGCAAGGATGTGCTCGCATCGACCGACGCCGCGCTAACCTACCTGCAGGCCCTGCACGATAAGTTCGACGGCGACTGGCTGCTCGCCATCGCTGCGTACAATTTTGGCGAAGGCAGCATTCAGCGCGCCATTGATGCCAATCGCAAACAGGGCCTCGCCACCGATTTTTGGCACCTCAGTCTCCGCGAAGAAACCCGCACCTACGTTCCGCGCCTGCTGGCATTAGCGCGAATCGTAGCTACCCCACACAGCTACGGCATCAACCTATACGCCATTCCCAATGAGGCGTATTTCGCGGCGGTGGAAACCAAAGGCCAGCTGCAGTTGAGCAAGGCTGCCGACTTGGCGAACATCGATGTCGATGAACTGTATCGACTGAACCCCGGCCTGAATCACGCGGCGACCGATCCACAAGGCCCACAACGTTTGTTGCTGCCGAAAGATGCAGTCGATCGCTTTACTCGCCAGCTAGCGGCCCTGCCCGCTGATCAGAAAACCCAGTCGTCACGGCATTACGAAGTGGCAAAAGGCGATACGCTGGCCGGTATCGCGCGTAAATTTGGCGTCCCGACCAGCACAATTCGCAACTTGAATCCATCGAGCAATGGCCTGCTCCGCCCCGGACAATCGCTGCTGATTCCGCAAAATGGCGACGACGTGGCTACCAACGACAATGCGCCGGCGCCAGTGGCAACGCGGACGCCGTTCGGATCAACGCAGATATTTCACACGGTGCAGACGGGTGACAACCTGCGACGTCTCGCGCAGTACTACCAAGTCAGCGCCAAGGATATCCAGCGCTGGAACGGTCTCGGTCAAGATGATCCGATCAAGGTGGGGCAAAAGCTGAACATCTGGACCGATCGGGATGATATGGCGAGCGCCACACCGAAAGCCAAAGCCGGCCAGAAGGTCGGCTACACCGTACAAAATGGCGATTCACTCATCGCGATCGCCGGCAAATTCAATGTTCAGATCGACGATATTCTGCGCTGGAACCAGGTCAATCCACGTTCGTTATTGCAGCCGGGGCAGCGCTTGACACTGTATGTGTCGCGTTAATTGCTCGTCCCCAAAATCACCACCAATTAGCCCCTGCCACGCCAACCTGACCGCCGCGCTTAATCTATCTAACACGCCAACTCAGGCGCGTCGCTAACGCGCCCGGCGCTCCGCCAGCATCGACAGCCCCATATTCGCCTGCTGCGCAAAATGGCAAAAACTTTCGTACTGCTCCTGCTCGATCGGATCGCCATCGAGCATACGATCCGCCACCAGCACACCAATCTGACGCGAGCTTGCATACAACGCCGCAATCACGCAGTTATCGAGCGCCAGCAATTTCGCCGAGCGCTCGTCGCGCAAATGTTTCAAATGCCCCGGTTTATTCGGCTGCATCCACAGCAATTGGCGCGAATGCAGGCAATACGAAAGCAAATTGTCCTGCTCACCCTTGATTGAAAACTGCAACGATTCACGCCAGCCGGCGCCGTCCTCGCTCAAAGCATATTTGGCGACAAGCATTTTTTTACGCGAATCGATCAACAACAGCGCAACGCGTTCGAAACCAATCGCGCGGTGAACACCTTCAACGACTGTTTGGAACAAGGTATTCACATCGACGTTTTCGCTGATCATCGTCGCGAGCTCACGCAATATATTGAGCTGCAATTGCGGATTGGCCTTGCTCGTGCGCACGCCGGGCGGCGCGTCGGATGTGCTCGGAATGTAATTACATGCCTTGTTGGCGCCGTAATTCAGCGCCACCGCCGCCGCGTCTTCGGCGCTTTTCAGCATCGCCTGTCGCGCTTCCGCGATACTCTGGCCGCTAAACGCCGCTACTTTTTCCAATACCGCTGTGACCTCCGGGGAATCCCAGCCGCATTCAGCGGCAAGACTGATTTCGTCGCCCAAACGCACCGCCTGCGCCGCGAACGTGTCGCATTCATTGTCGTCCAGCGCTTCCTGTAGCGTATCGCCCAATTGCCACACCGATGCCAGTTGCTGCGTAATTTCGCGCAACGTGGTATCGAGCACATTGCGTTCGTAATCCGCATTGCCTCTCTCAGCGCCAAGAATGTGTTCGAGTTCCTGCATCTGTTCGCCGCGACAACTCCAAAATGCCATATCGCCGACGTGCACCAACAACGCAGCGATGAAGACATCTTCCTTCATCGATTTATCACGCGTTGCCACCAGCCGCTCCGCTTGCACAGCGGCGTGAAAACCGCGCGCCAGCCATTCGAGCATGCGTTGCTTAGCGCCTTTTTTCAGCAGCGAATCGATCAACATCACCGACAGTGAAATCGCTTTGATGCCCTGAAAACCGAGCTTGACCACGGCTCTGCTGATCGTGGTCGCTTCCTGGCCGCCCTGCGGATTGAAATAGGCACTGTTCGCCAGCCGCAGCACTTTTGCGGTAAGCGCGGCATCGCGCAAAATTACTGCGGATAATTGGTTTACATTGGTATCCGAGCCGCTCGCGAGCCGATTGATTTCCCGCATCACCTCGGACAGCACCGGCAACTCGTTGCGACTGAGACGCGTCACCCACGCGTCGATGCCTTTAGTCGATTGACTATTTGTAGTTTGAATCGCCATGCCGAAAACCGTTGCTCGCTGTGAGTTGTTACAAGTCAGAGGCAAGTGTAGACCAGCGCGTTGTTGTCGACCGGCAATGATCTTGTTAACGTAGCCGCGCCTCCCATTTTAAGAATTCATCGATGACCGGTTATTTTCTGCGCCGCCTGCTGCTGATCATTCCGACATTTGTCGGCATTACGCTGCTGGTATTTGCGATCACGCGTGTAGTACCGGGCGGGCCGATCGAGCGGATGATGACGCAGGCTATGCTCGGAGAGCGCAGCACCGCAGCACAACACACTCAATCCGGTGGCGTTTTATCTGAAGAACAATTAGCGCAATTAAAAGCGTATTACGGTTTCGACAAGCCAATCATTGTGAGTTATGGACAATGGTTGTGGCGAATTCTGCATTTCGATCTTGGCAACTCAACGCGCTATCACGATCCCGTGTGGAGCTTAATTAAAGAGCGAATTCCGATTTCTATTTTTTATGGGGTCGTAACGCTTATCGTCACTTACGGCATCTGTATTCCTTTGGGAATGTCTAAAGCCATACGTCATGGCTCACTTTTCGACAATCTGTCTTCCGTGATTGTATTCCTCGGTTATGCATTACCAGGTTATGTGGTTGCCATCGCATTGGTAACGCTCTTCGCATCTCAGCTCGACTGGTTTCCTCTCGGCGGTTTTGTCGATGACGATTTCGATACCTATTCGCTCGGCAAAAAAATCGTCGATGTCTGGTACCACGCTGCACTACCACTCACTGCGTATCTCGCCAGCAGCTTTGCGCTGACAACCCTGATGATGAAAAATGCGCTGATGGATAATTTGGGCGCCGACTACATGCGCACCGCGGTTGCGAAGGGACAGAGCTTCAAAGGCGCGGTGCGCAATCATGCGCTGCGCAACAGCCTGATCCCCATCGCAACCTCGTTCGGTAACAACATCTCGCTCATTATCGGCGGCTCATTTTTGATCGAAACCATTTTTAATATCGACGGAATCGGTTTACTTGGTTTCGAATCGGTAGTCGACCGTGACTATCCGGTGGTAATGGGCATTCTCGTGATCAGTTCACTGCTATTTCTGATCGGCAATATTTTGTCCGATATCTGTGTGGCAGTGGTCGATCCACGCATCCGTTTCGGAGAGCGCTGAAAACATGCGTTGGTTTAAACTCAATCCGATTCGATTAAATCCAATTACCCGACGCCGCTGGACACGCTTTTGCTCGATAAAACGCGGCTATTATTCGATGTGGGTGCTCGGCACTTTGATTGCACTGAGTCTATGCGCGGAATTGCTAATCAATCACCGCGCCTTGATTGTGCATTATGAAGGAAACTTGTATTTCCCCACCTATGGCGCGGTATTGAGTGGAAAGACTTTCGGTCTTGATTACGATTACGAAGTCAATTACAAAGCACTGCAAAAAAACTTCGCAGAGAATAACAATAGCAATTGGGTTTTGTTACCACCGATTCCCTTTGATGCCTACGAAACCGATTTGGTAAAAGATGATTACCCTCCGTTCGCACCCTCGTCTCAGCACTGGCTCGGCACCGATACCACCGGACGCGATATCGTTGCGCGGATAGTGTACGGTTTTCGCATCGCCATAGCGTTCTCAGTAGTATTGATGTTATTCGAATATCTAATCGGCATTACGATCGGTTGCCTGATGGGCTATTGGGGGGGCGCTTTTGATTTAGTGTTTCAACGCCTCATCGAAATCTGGTCAAATATTCCCACGCTGTACGTGATCATGATCGTCGCGTCGATTGTGCCGCCTGGGTTTTGGACGCTGTTGTTAATTATGATCGCGTTCAGCTGGACCAATATGACGTGGTATATGCGCACCGCGAGCTATCGCGAAAATTCGCGCGATTATGTACTCGCCGCGCGCGCGATCGGCGCCAGCGGCCCGCGTATTATTTTTCGCCACATCTTGCCGAACAGTATTTCTACCGTCGTTACCTTCATCCCATTTTCCGTTGCTGCCGGCGTTACTGCGTTAACCGCACTCGATTATCTCGGCTTCGGTTTACCAGCGCCAACGCCGAGCTGGGGAGAATTATTAAAACAGGGCACCGACAATCTCGAATCGCCGTGGATCGTTACCAGCGTTGTTGTCGCGATGACATTGGTGCTAATGCTGGTGACATTTATCGGCGAAGCGATTCGCGAGGCGTTCGATCCGAAGGTGTTTCATACCTATGAGTAAAACGCTTCATTGGCTACGAAGCACGTTAGCCCACTTTAACAAAGGGGGAGACGAGCAACGCGAGTGGGGGATTTCGCGGAATCAGATCCCCCCTCGCCTCCCTTTGTTAAAGGGGGGAATGGTTCGTGCGTTGTTGTGCTTTGTGCTAACAATATTTTGTGGATTACAAATCGCCATCGCCGACACACCACAATTGCCGCCGAATTTGCAATGGCAAACCAACGATACCGATCCGATTTTTGCCGATTTACACGCCAAACGTGGCGGTCGCTTCCGTACCTATACGATGGAGTTTCCATCGACATTACGAATTGTAGGGCCGGATTCGAACAACCAGTTCACGTCGTTTCTACAGAGCAACATACTAAGTCTAGTGGGACGCCACCCCAACACATTAAATCCCATTCCGGAATTAGCTACGAGTTGGGCTTTCGATCCAGATGGGAAAACCATTTACTTCAAACTCGACCACGATGCTCGATGGTCCGATGGCGTCCCCGTTACCGCCGATGATTATCTTTTTACGTTAGAGTTCATGCGTTCCAAATTTATCGTCGATCCTTTCTCGAACGACTATTACACCAACATTATCGCAAGTGTAATTAAATTCGATGACTATACGATCGCGGTGCGCGGTGTCACCGCCAAACCCGATCTGGAGCTGCTGTTTGGTTTGGCCATCTCACCAACACCTCGCCACTTCCATAAATTAAATGAGCACTGGGTTGACGACTACAATTGGCGCATCGAACCCAATACCGGCGCGTACCAAATTAGTGAGATTAAAAAAGGGAAATATATCGAATTCAAACGCAAGGCTGATTGGTGGGGCAACGATAAGCGTTTTTTCCAATATCGATTCAATCCTGACTATCTACGCATCAAGCTTATTCGCGACCTGAACATGCAATACAATTATTTTGCCAAGGGCGAGCTGGACGTTGCGGATTCCGACCTATTTAAAATTCCGAGATTTTGGTACAAGCGGGCACAGGGTGAACCCTATGAAAAGGGTTACATAGGAAAAATACAATTTTACAACGACGTTCCCAGAGTGCCTTTTGGAATGTATCTGAACGAAGACGACCCGTTACTGGCCGATCGAAATACACGGCTCGGGCTTGCGTATGCAATTAATTTTGAAAAACTGATTAAAACAATATTACGCGGTGATTACGATCGCCTTCAAAATACGAGCGAAGGTTACGGCGACTACACAAATCCCAATGTGCGAGCACGCCCTTACGATTTAGAACAAGCTGATCATTATTTTAAGCAAGCTGGCTGGACCAAGCGCGGACCTGACGGCATTCGCATTAAAGATGATCAACGACTATCAGTACGCGTGACATATGTTTCTCCCGAGCAAACATCGTATTTGGTGTTGTTGAAAGAAGAGGCCTATAAAGCCGGTGTTGAGCTTTCTCTGCAACAGCTAGACGCCTCCACCTGGGGACGGCAGCTCGGTGAAAAGAAGCACCAGATAGTGTGGATGGGATTTGGCATTGGGGGATTAGCTCCCGAGTATTGGCAACAATATCATTCCGACAACGCGCATAAACCGCAAACAAACAACGTCACCAATACCGACAATAAAGCGATAGATGCAAAAATTAATGCTTATCGTGCCGCAACGGATAAACCCAGCCGAGTAAAGTTAGCTCACGAAATCGAACAACTTTTATATGAACAAGGCGGTTTTATCCCGGGCTACAAAAAACCTTTTTTTCGGGAAGCATTTTGGCGCTGGATAAAACTACCTCCCGCTTATGGCACGCGAATATCCGATTCGCTATTCGGAACTGGAGCTGGTGCCGGCGGCCTCTTCTGGATCGACGAAGATGAAAAAGCGAAAGTGCAAAAAGCGCGCATTCTCGGCGAAAAATTTCCGCCGATTAATATTCTCGACGAAACCTGGCGAGTGAAGCCGCAATGAGTTTGCTGCGTATCAACAATCTTTGCGTGTCCGTTGCAGGCAATCGGCCCGAACAACGCTGGCCGGTGTTGACCGATGTCTCGTTGCAACTCGCGCCGGGAGAAATGCTGGGGCTGGTTGGCGAATCGGGTTGCGGCAAAAGCGTTACCGCATTGTCGATATTGCGTCTGTTGCCACAGCCGACCTTGCGCGTCGACAGCGGTAGTGTGGTATTCGGCGAGCGCAATCTGTTGAAGCTTGACACACAGCAATTACGCCATATGCGCGGCAATCAGATTGCGATGATTTTTCAGGATCCGATGACCGCGCTGAATCCCGTGCAAACGATTGGCGCGCAGTTGGAAGAAGTATTGCTGCTGCATCGGCCGCCATGGAATGCATCCCAACGTAGACAGCGCATTGTCGAATTACTGCAACGCGTGCGGATGCCGGATGCCGAGCAGCGCCTCGATGCCTATCCGCATCAACTCTCGGGCGGTATGCGTCAACGCGTGATGATCGCAATGGCGCTCGCGTGCGATCCGCAGCTGTTGATTGCCGACGAGCCGACCACCGCGCTCGATGTCACAGTGCAAGCGCAGGTGCTCGAATTGATTAAAGAATTGCAACGCGAAACCAACATGTCGGTGCTGCTGATCACGCACGATCTCGGCGTGATTGCGGAAACCTGCCAACGCGTTGCCGTGATGTATGCCGGACGTATTGTCGAACAGGCCAGCGTCGAGCAATTATTCGCACAGCCGCGCCACCCCTACACGCGCGCATTACTCAATTCGTTGCCTGCGCGCGCGACTCAACCGCAAGTGCCGCTAGCGACGATCGCGGGCCAAGTACCGGCGCTCGATGCGCGACCCGCGGGCTGCTCGTTTTCAAATCGCTGTGCGTGGCGCACCGATCAATGCGTGCAATTACCTTTACTCGAAACGAACGAAGACCATGCGGTTGCCTGTTTCAATTGGCGAACGGTGACAGCGGAGCAACGCCATGACTGAACCGCTGCTGCAAGTCCGTCATCTGCGCAAATATTTTGTGCAGCGCAGCGGCGCGCTGAAACAACAAAAGCAATATTTGCATGCGCTCGACAATGTCAGTTTCGATATCGTACGTGGCGAAACGCTCGGCCTGGTCGGTGAATCCGGTTGCGGCAAATCGACTCTCGGCAAAACACTGTTGCGACTGCATGAGCCCGATGCCGGTGAAATTATTTTTGATGGGCAAAATATTCGCACCCTGCCACGCGATGCCATGCGGCAAATGCGTCGCCGCATGCAGATGATTTTTCAGGATCCGTACGATTCGCTGAACAGCCGTCATAGCATCGGCGACATTATTGAAGAGCCACTGCTGGTACATGATGTCGGCAATCGGCAACAACGCCGCGATGCCGTACGTGCACTACTCGATCAAGTGGGTTTGGCGCCCAATAGCATCGATCGCTATCCGCACGAATTTTCCGGCGGCCAGCGTCAGCGCGTCGGTATCGCACGTGCCATTGCGTTGCAGCCGGATTTTGTCGTCTGCGACGAACCGTTATCCGCGCTCGATGTTTCGGTGCAGGCTCAAATCATTAATTTATTGCTGTCGCTGCGCGCATCAATGAATTTATCGCTGATGTTCATTTCACACGATTTATCGGTGGTGCGCCATTTAAGCGATCGCGTGGCGGTAATGTATCTCGGCGAAATTGTCGAACTCGCTCCCGCCGCGACGATTTACCATGAAGCGCGCCATCCGTACACGCAATACTTGATTGCATCAATTCCGAAACCCGATCCACGCGCCAACAAATCAGCTCGAATTCTGCCGGGCGAAATCCCAAGCCCGTTGAATCCACCAACGGGCTGCCGCTTTCATACGCGCTGCCCGATCGCGCAGGATATTTGCCGCAGCGAAGCACCGAAATTAAAAGTAATTGCTAGCGATAATCGACATCAGGCAGCCTGTCATTTTTCTGAACGCTAAGAGGATCATGCAATGAACGATACGCAACGACTGTTGGCCATCCAAGCCATTAAAACGACCAAATCGCGTTACTTTCGCTTTCTCGATACCAAGCAAATAGACGGATTGGCGACTGTGTTCGCGCCCGATGCGGAAATGGATATGCGCGGCGAAAGCCAGGACGGCAGCGGCCTAGTGCACGGCAATCGACAGATCGCCGAATTCATTCTCGGCTCGGTCACCGGTATCGTCACCGTGCATCACGGACATACACCGGAAATTGATTTCACCTCGGCCACCAGCGCACGTGTGATCTGGGCGATGGAAGACAAATTATGGAAGCCGCAGCAATCATCATCGACGTTGCCATTCAATGCCATGCACGGCTATGGCCACTATCACGAAACGTATGAATTGGTTGGCACGCAGTGGCTGATCAAAACCATGACACTGACGCGGCTGCGTATCGATATCGCGTAATTTCGCGTCAGGCATCAGCGCGTAAATAATATGCAGTGCAAATTCGGCCATTTCGATTTACAGCGACGACCACCCACACCCGGCCTGCCATTGCAGGCATGGGATGCAGCCGACGAATATTTGCTCGATGTCGTGGCGGACTCAGCGTCAGCCGATAAACGCACACTGATTATCAACGATCAATTCGGCGCGCTGGCAATAGCGCTGCACCAGACCCAAACGGTTAGCTGGAGCGATTCGCACACCGCCCACCTTGCGCTGCGCGATAACCTGCAGCGCAACCGTATCGACGCAGAAATTATCGCACTGCCTTCGACACAAATACCGAATGGCCATTTCGATATTGTGCTGTGGCGTCTGCCAAAAGCGATCGCGTTGTTGCAACAGCAATTGCATGCATTGCACGCGTGCACCGATGAAAACACGCTGCTGCTGGCAGCCGGCATGGTGAAACATCTGCCCGAAAAAACCGGCGAATTGTTAAAGCATTTAGGCAGCGTTGAACCGATGCTCGCGCGCAAAAAAGCGCGGGTATTTCGCATCGATCGCAATAGCTCCCTCCCCACTGCTCCAACCGACGACATTCAACTCGACATCAAAGAACTCGATCTGCGGCTACGCGCGGGCAGCAATGTGTTCGCGCGCGACAAATTCGATATCGGCGCGCGCTTTTTTATCGAACAATTTGAACAATTGCCAGCAGCCGAACACATTGCCGATCTTGGCTGCGGCAATGGTGTGCTCGGTATCATGGCAAAACGACAGCAACCGAACGCGCGCGTTGAATTTTTTGATGAGTCGTATCAAGCAGTCGTCGCAGCGGAAAAAAATTATCACAAAAATTTACCAGCCGATTTACCACCGCACGCGCAGTTTCATGTCGCCGATGTATTCAGCGAGTATTGCGGCATGCCGTTCGATTTGATTCTATGTAATCCGCCCTTTCATCAAGGCCATGTCATCGGCGATCACATCGCCTGGCAGATGTTTGCGCAAAGCAAAAAACATTTACACAACGGCGGCGAATTATGGATTGTCGGTAACCGCCATTTGCAATATCACGTTAAGTTAAAAAAGATTTTCGGCAACTGCCGCCAGATTGCGGCTAATGCGAAATTTGTGGTGCTGGCGGCGCGAGCGTAAGCAATGTCGAAAATCGTCATTCAATATCGACCTTGGTCCCAAGTCATCAAGAGAAATTAATCATGGATTTCGTCCATCAAAAAATCGATCAATTACGGCGACAAATTCCGACTTTTTCCTGTGTACCTGGTTGTCACGATTGTTGCGGCCCGGTAACCGCATCGACTGTTGAAATGTCGCGATTACCGCTAAAAAGCGAGGCCGAACACGATGCGGCGCTTGCCGAATGGAACTGCGTACATCTCGGCCCGCAGGGCTGTCGGGTATATGCGGAACGCCCGCTAATTTGCCGCCTGTTCGGCACCACATTAGGTCTGCCATGCCCTCGCGGGTGCGGCCCGGAAAGTCCTACAAATGCCCAGACTGAAAAGCAAGTTCATCAACTAATTGCAAGCACGCGTCAGGTATTGGTTTAGCTCCCAAGCTATTTGAGGAAAAGCCCACCAATGATAGCTAGCCGCCCATCGGCGAACAAAGCTCAATCAGCGATCCTTCCGTGGCACGAACGTAGGCGACAACTTGTCCCCAAGGTTTCCTGGCCGGCTCTTTAATAGCAACTGCGCCAGCATCGATTGCCCTTGCGTAAGCGGCAGCAACGTCATCGGCAACGAATGCCAGCTCGACACCGAGCGGTATCCCATTCGGATCGCATTTCTGATACTGACCGCCAAGATTCATCTCACCCATCGCGTGCGATGCAAACGCCAGTGTGGTTTCGCCGGTACCCAATTCTCCATATTCGCCAGCCTCATGCAGAAAGCGCGTCTCGAAGCCGAACGCCTCTTTGTAAAAAGCCAATGTCTCAGCTACCGAATCGACATAAACGATCGTATATCCAAATTTCATTTATTTTTCCTCTTGGATTTTGGTTTCAGTACCGAAGCCTCGCAACTCGCTCACCAACGCCTCAGCGTCGTAAATTTTATCGAGTGCTTCGAGAATGCCGACACTCGCGACCGCCACCGAGCGATTAAGCATTGGCTCGTAACTGTAAGCACCGCCCAGCGAGTAAATATTTCCGTCGAAGATCAGCCCAACCAGTTCGCCTGACCGATTCAGCATTGGGCTGCCGGAATTACCGCCGATGATGTCGTTGGTGGTGGACAGATTTAATATCGTCGTCAAATCGATCTTGTGTTTGTTTTCCAGCCACGACGGCGGCAACGCAAATGGTGCGGACCCGGTAGCGCGATCAAAAGCACCCGCAAACTGAGTAAATGGGGCGATCTGATGGCCACCTTCATCCCAACCTTTCACCACACCATAGGACATACGCAACGTAAAAGTCGCATCGGGATAAATCGCCGTACCGGCCTTGGCAAAACGCGCTGCAGCGATCAGCTCGGTATTTTTCTGAACGACCGCTTCCACCTCGCGTTCATAACGCGAGCGCAACTGACGCGCCTCGGCGTCGATATCACTTGCCAGGCGGATAAAAGGATCGTCGCTGGTGGCGATAGCTGCCGCGCCTCCGTTCCACAATTGACGACGCAAATTAACATCAGCGAGTCGCGTAGCGTTAATCAACCTATTCGCGAGCTGCTCGGGCGATTGCTTGCCAAGCACCTGCTGGACGAACGGTGCATCGGCGCCAAGCGCTTCGCGCAACTTGGTCAGCGCGAACGTCAGCTTTATTTTTTCCAGCTCCGGATAAATCGGCGCGTTTGCGAACAAATTGGCTTCGACTTGAGGAAGCACATTGTCATTAAATTCCGGCAAGCGAGTTGAATTTTCTTTAGCTCTTTCCGTCGCCCCTCGCACCAACGTTCGCGCAAAATTAAAATACTCGCAATAAAAACCGAGCCCGCCTTCGATCTGCGTATATTGTTGAAATAAGTTTCGATAAATATTTTCAGCTCGCGCGATGTCATCCCACGCGCCGCTCGTTGCGATCGCTAGCTTGGGATTAGTCGCCACGTACTTGCGCAGCGCTGCCTCGTCGGCAATTTTGCGCTTAAAAAGTTCGGTATCGAGCAACGCCTCCAACTTACCGCGATTGGCCTTCAAACGATTTTCAACACTGAATAATTCCGCAGCAACAATACGCGCCGCTTCGGTACTGCTTTTGCGATATTGCGTCAGCAAGCCGCGATACTCGGCTTGGCGCAGCACCGTATCCAACATTATTCGATCGCGCAGTAAAGCGAGCTGCGCGACAGTGAGTTCGCGCTGCGTGGCGCCGGGATGACCGAACACAAAAACAGGCTCACCCGCCGCAGGGCTCTGTGCACGCAATGAGAAATAATCATTTATCTGGGCCGGCTGACCGTCTTCATAAACACGGATCAGCGCCATATCGAGGTCGTAACGGGGGAAATTAAAATTATCGGGATCGCCCCCGAAAAAAGCGACAGCCTGCTCGGGAGCGAACACTAAGCGCACGTCTTGAAAACGACGATAGCGATACAGTTTGTACTGTCCACCATGATAGAGATCAACAACGTCGCAGCGGACTTTATTGTCTTCAGCGCGTTCGCTACCGTTATCGCTAACGCAGGCTGAGGTCAATTGCGCCTTGATCGCATTCTGCGCTTGCTTGAACTCGGTCCCTTTCAGCCCTTTGGTAGCGCGTGTGACCGCGGCAGTAACATCGGTAATTTTTTCCAGCCGATTAATTTCCATCGCCGGACATTGCCGCTCATCGGAAACGTTAGACGCAAGAAATCCCGCATGTACGAAATCCTGCTGCGCGCTCGATAGCTGCTCTGCACAACGCACGACACAATGATGATTGGTTAACACTAAACCATTTTTTGATACAAATGATGCGGAGCAACCTCCGGCAATCCGCGCTGACGCATGCATAGCCTTATCGAGCCATGCCTGATCTGGTGCCCAACCAATTTCTCGCTGCAAAACCTTGAGCGGTGGATTATCCAATGTCCACATACCCTCCGCCGACCGCGCCGAAGTTACTTCACACAATAACAACACTACCAACAGATATCGCCGCATGTCCCTGCTCCAAAAAAATGGTTAATCCTGCTTATCGATAACCTGTTTAAAGAAAACCACATCGCCCTGCGGCGAAGTCACCGTTGCCAAACAGGTTTGTTTGCGCAACGTGATACCCAAGATGCAGAACTTATTTTCATACGTGCCATCGGGGCTCCACAGTTTGGCATCCATAATGCCGCTGGGTAGCAATGTCATTGAGCCTTTCAACCCGGGGATACCGGGAATATCGCGCACCTGACCATCCGGCGGCGCTTTGTAATTGAACTCAACCTTGTTCCCGTTATCGTCGATATTCGTATACGTGAAGTCGACCAGAGTCGGCGATCCGGATTTTATAACGACGGTGTAAGGATGGAATTTTTTCCCTTGCGGCGGAATCGATTCCTCAAGATTGAGCTTCCAAGTGCCGATGTTTGGATTTTGGTTCGGATTTGGCTTCGTGTCTGCTGTCGCTGGATTGATCGCCAGGGCTAGTAGCGCTATTGCAAAAAATTTATTTTGAAGACGAACCGCCATTTTTATTCTCCTTGATTGCGATTTTTCGTTTTAAAAACTAAATTCCGCGCTCGTATCATTTTATCGATTCGGAGTTTTATCTGTTCAGTACAATAACAGCCTCAATATGTCCCGTCTGCGGGAACATATCGACCAGCGCACCCTGCTCGACTTTGAATTTCGCTGCGGTAAGAATGCCGAGATCGCGTACCAGGGTGTGTGGATTGCATGACACATACACAATACGCCGTAATTTTTTCATCGTTACCAATTGCTCGCATAGCGCTTTCGCACCGGCCCGTGGTGGATCGAGCAGTGCCTTGGTAAATTCATCGCCGACTTGCGTGGCATTCTCGAATAGATCGAGCGCGCGAAATTCCGCATTCATATATTTTTCCGCATTTTCCGCCGCGCGCTGCAGCATCGTTGCGCTCGATTCGAAGCCCACGACATTTTTTGCCGTTCGCGCCAAGGGCAGCGTGAAATTGCCGAGGCCGCAAAAAAAATCCGCTATCGTATCGTCAGCACCGGGTTGTAGCCATTCCACCACACGCTGCGCAAGCAGATCGTTAACTGCGGGATTGACCTGCGTAAAATCGCGCGAGGTGAATTTAAACAGAGTTTTCTGACTCGGCAGCTCGTAGATCAATGCCGCGTCGTTACATTGCACATTCACAGCCTGACAGAGCGCAGTCAATTTCTCGGCATCGGCTTTAGGAAACGCGCGCTGCGCATTCCAGGCGAGCGCCAACTTGCCGTTGCTATCGACTGCAATCAGCACTTCATCGATACGTCGCCATTGCGACAATTGCTCAAGCCATTGCGGCAATACACTCAACAACGGTTGCAGCCGTACATTGAGCAGCGGACATTCGGGCACCGCGAGCACACGATGGCTGTGCGCGGATTTAAAGCCGAGCACTGGCTTGTCGTTGTGCTCTGCAACAGCGAGGCGCGCGCGATGCCGGTAATGCCACGGCGCGGCGACAATCGCCTCACTCAAATCATTCGGCAAAAACGCTTTCAGCAGATGACGCAAGGTTTGTTGCTTATGTTCGCGTTGCGAAGCGATATCGAGCATCTGTAACTGGCAGCCGCCGCAACGGCCGAACAACGCGCAGTCAGGCTCGATCCGCTGCAGCGATGGTTCGATCACTGCAACGACTTCCGCTTCGGCAAATTCACGTTTATCAACCAGTAATTTTGCACGCACCGTTTCGCCGGGCAGCGCATTAGCAACAAAAATTGCTTTGTTATCCCGATAGGCGATGCCGCGCCCTTCCGCACTGAGTTTCGAGATTGTCAATTGCAGCTCGACGTTTGACGGCACCGCCGCTGGCTTTTTGGTTGCTTTAAAAAAAAGCGGGCCTGAATTTTTTCGACTCATATCGCTGCTACTTTTGTCATGTCATCTCTGCGTCTATTTGTTCGGTTTTCTATATTTCTTCAAAATGGGCGAGGCGCGGAAAATACAGCGCCAATCTGACCGGGCGCGAATCGAAGGCATTCACTAATTCGCGGTAGGTTTGCAATTGTGGTGCATACATTGTCGATTCGCGGCGGATGAATGCGTCGAGCGCCTCACCCGCATGTGGCAACGAACTTTTATAATCGATGATCCAACGCACGCCTTCATCATCGACAAAACTGCGGTCGAGCACATAGCGTTTGCCGCTGGCATTCAACAGCTCCCACTCGACCGTTGATTCAATATGCGTGTTCGTCAATAGCCAGCGACCGCGCTCATCGGCGAGCATGGTTGCGAGCGCTTGCGTCACCGCGTCGACCGCCTGCTGCATTTCGCTAAGCCCGGTGCCGTGCTGTCGCAATACCTGCGCAATTAATGTGGCACGCACATCGACGCTATATTGCTGCCAGCGTTCGATGCCATTGGTCACCAGCATTTCGAGCAATTGATGCAGCGCCGATCCGACTTGGGTTTCGAAGGTCGCCACCATCGGCCGAGGGATATTACTGTCGTTGGCAGTGAGCGGCGCTGCGATTGGAATGGGCCATGTTGCTGGTACGCGCTGCAATGTCGAATCTTTTACGGATTGAATTTCAGTGCTTGACGCAATGGGTGTATCGATCTGTTGCGCCGTTATATCGATCCACTTCACTTCCGCTTCAACTGCCGTCCAGATGCGACTCAGCAAACTATTCGTCGCGGGTGATTTAAATTCATCTTCACTATTGGTAGAGAACAGCAAATACAACCGTTTGATCGCCCGCGTCGCGGCGACGTACAACAACCGCGTGTCTTCAAGCGCGCGCTTCTGCTTGTGCTCGTAATCGAGCCATGCGTAAGTCGGATCGTCAGTGCTCGTCGCGGAGCGCACTGCCATCGTCAATCCGAGTGCGCCGTCGTTCGCCAGATATTCGCTCCAGCGCAGCAATGGTTTGTCATCGCCGCGCGCGCCCGCATCGAGGCCGGGAACAATAACGGTATCGAATTCGAGGCCCTTCGATTTATGGATCGTCATCAATAACACGCGCGTTTGCGGCGCATGATCGGCACGCGCATACAAGCTGCGCAAGCGTTGTTCTAGATCGGTAAGATCGAATGCATCGGCGCGTTGCTCGATCAAATCGAGCAATATCTGCACATCATCGCGCGCATTCGCAGTGGTGATGAGTAAATTACCGCCGAGTGCGAGCCAGATACCCTCGAGCCAGCTGCGCAATGGTTTTCGTGCACGCTGTTGCCATCCCACATCGAGTATTTTCGTTAGATGGTTAATACGCTGCTGCGCGAATTCACCGAGTGCGGAGACGATGTTTGCATCGTGCAATCGAGAAAATACGCTGTGCTTCAAATCGCCGGTACCTACACCTGCGATCAGCGTATGTAAATCCGCGTTATTCAAACCCACCAGTGGTGAACGCAGTAAGGCAAGCCATGCGATACGATCGGCCGGATTCAGCAACGCTTTCAATAACGACAGCATGTCAAGAATGTGCGAGCGCTGCCGTAACGGATCGATGTCGGTCGCACGAAATGCGATCTTCGCGCGCTGTAGTGCCGGAATAATTGCGCGCAGCTGGTTGCGTGTACGCACCAATACCGCGATGGTACCTTCGCCAGTAGTGGCGAGCGCGCGCTGAATCAATTGCACGCATTGTTCGGCTTCGGCGCGGCGCGATGGATCATTGCGCATGCCGTATACCATCACTTCGCTATCGGGCGTGTTGTCGTTAAATGCCTGCGAGGGTTCATACGGCACCGCACCGCGCGCGATATGCTCGCTGTCCGGAAACGCCTGCTCGAACACGCGATTGACCCACTCGACCACACTCGGCGTCGAACGAAAATTCACGCACAACGGCGCATCGCACAATTCGAGTTGATTGATGCCCTGCGCACGCGCCTCGAGAAACAGGCCAACTTTCGCTTCGCGAAAACCATAAATTGATTGCATGCCGTCGCCGACGATAAAAAGCGTTTGCGGCGCACCACCACTCTCGTTGCTTTCCGCCCAACCTTCGAGCAATCGTTCGAGCAGGCGATATTGTGTCGCCGAAGTATCCTGAAATTCATCGATCAGCAAATGGCGAAGGCGATAATCGAGTCGCAGCATCAATTCGGTGGGATCGAGTTCATCGCCCAACGCGCGTAAGGCCGACAGCGACATTTCGGTGAAATCGACCTCACCGTGCGTTTGAAATACCAATTGCAACTGCGCAACCGCGTGTCGCAATACCTGGGTCAGATGAACGAGCACGTGCCATTGCGTATCGGGATAATCGTGCGCGGGTAGATGCAAAATTTCATTCAGCACTTCGCGTAAATCGGTGTGTTGCGATAGCGCCTCCAACAAGGCCTGCATCGATTGTTTGCGCGTTTGAAATTCCGCTTTTTGCAGGCCGACACCTGGCGGAAAACCGAGCCGCTTATCGACCTGTTTGCGCCAATCGCCATCTTTTTTCAATAAAAATTCGGCGATGCCGCGCCAGCGTTCGACCGCTGCGGAATCACATTCGGGAAAATCGATGCAGCCGCGCAATGCCACCAACGGATGGTCGGGGTTTTCTTCTTGTAATCGTTGCGCGGCGAAATCGAGCAAAGGCAATAATTCACCGCGATAAATCAGCAAATGCGCGCGCGCTTTATGCAGAGCATCGCAGCGCACTTGGCGTAACGTATGCTCAAGCAATATGCGCACGCTGCCGGCTTCGATAGCAGCATCACGTTCGATGCCGACAAAAAGATGTGGCAACCATTGATCGCGACGCGCAAGTAGATCGGCAAGTAATTCGTGTAAACGTTCGACGCGGTTATCGACGTGCAACAATAATTCCGCGAGGCTGTCGGCGATCGGCTCGTGCTGTTCAAGCTGCGCGAGCAACGCATCGATGGCAGCGCGATACAACGGTGCGGCCTGTTCGGTCACGCGCGGCTGGCCGCCGAATTGCGACAGCACCGGCATTTGTGCAGTCAGGCTCGCGCAAAAACCATCGATGGTTTGCACCCGCAGCCGCGCCGGATTATTCAGCAGATTCCACCCGCACTCGGCATCGCGTTGTAACACCGCTGCCGCGAGCCGCCAGGTTTGGCGTTTATGCGCTGCGACGGGTTCCGATAATTGCGCGACACGCAATGCGTTCAGAATGCGCTCGCGCATTTCGGCAGCGGCTTTGCGCGTGAATGTGATCGCGAGAATTTCTTCGGGCTGTTCCGCGCGCGCCAGCAATGCCAGCACGCGCTGACTGAGCAATTCAGTTTTACCGGAGCCGGCCGGCGCGGTGACGCAGAAGGAACGCGTCGGATCGAGCGCATCGAGACGTTGTGCTGCATCTATCGGCACAGTCATTCCATATCCTCCACTGCATCGATCGTATCCATTAATTGATGATCGATGCGACACACGCTGGCCAGATCGCAAAAGTTGCACACACTCGGCGTTTTGGGATCGACCATCGCATTGCCGGCAATAAAATCACGCGCAATGTTTTCCAAAATAATTTGCCAGCGCGCATTCAACGCCGGCCAATTTTCTGCGGCGTATTCTTCGCCTAATTCCGCCGGTGCGCGAAATCCCTGCGCCTGCAGTGCAGTATCGCCGATGCCGACGAGTTGCGGTTTTTCGTTGCGCACCTGTGCGAACGCAACACCCCCGACAGCGCTGCCAGCCGTCTGCAGCAATACGCTGTACAACGGCAATTGCGGTTCATCGGGACGTTCGCCGAGCCACTCGTCGATGCGGCAATTTAGATTTTTCGTTTTGTAATCGAGCACGAGCAAACTGCCATCGTCGAGCCGATCGATGCGATCGACGCGCAATCGCAATTGCAAGCCAGCGAATTGCAGATCACGCCGTTGCTCGATCGCTTCGACAATAAAATTGCCGCGTTCGACTTCGATATCGAGCCACGCTTGCAGCAGCCGCACCAGGCGAATTTTTTCGAGGCTCAAAAAACGCGGGCCGATGCGATGCGCATTTCGCTCACTGAATATTTTTAACGCGAACTCAGCTGCGCGCTCACACAGACCGTTGCGCTGCGGCTCGCTCAATGTGATCAGCGCGATGTGTGTTTTCAATTCGCGCCACACCATTTCGAGCGCGGTGTGCAGAATATTGCCGCGCTCGGCGGCATCGAGCCCGGCGACCGGCTCGTGCAACGCATGTGCGCCGAGCCGATGTTTGCCGAATGCGCGGAACGGGCACGCAGCCTGATCCTTGAATAACGCCGCACCGCCATGCGCGCGTTCGCCGGTGACAAATGTCGGTGCGTTGCCCGGCACAAACGGCTCCAGCGCAAAGCGCGCCTTATCGCTTTGCCAGCGCTGGGTCGATGGCAATAGTTCGGTGCAATCGCCGCTGAGTAAATCTGTTAGATCGATTGCCGGCAGCGCGCTGAATAACGCACTCGGCGCGCATTCAACATCCTCGCGCTCGCGCTGGTAGCTGACCACCACCTGCTCAGCACTTGCCAGCAGCGACGCGGTGAGTCGCTCCGCAATCGCATACTCACGCTCGGCATCGCAGCGCGGCATCCGCAACCGGCGCTGCAGATCGCGCGGCAACAACGGATGCGCGCTCGCCGCCGGTGGCCAGCAGTCGTCGCCCATTTCGCAAAGCCATAGACCGGCAAATTGCAGCCCCGCCGCTTCGAGCACACCGAGCACCTGAATCGGCGTATCGGCGGTTTGCGGTTGAAACACTTGTGCCTGCAGCAATTGCCGCAACCGCTGTAGCGCCTGCGCAAAATCAAACGCATGGTCTAGCTGATCGAATTGCGCGAATTCGATCAGCGCTTGCTGCCAATGCGCGTGCTGCTGGTATTCAATGCTGTCGAGCGTGCGCATGCCGGGCCAGCCGAACAGCGCGAGCGCCTGCGCAAATTTTTCCGCCCATGCGCTCGCGGAAAAACGCGTATTGCTCCAACGCTCGCGCCGCATGCGATCCGCGAGCTGCTGCAATTGCGCTGGTAACGGCCATTCAGGAAATTCTGGCGCGACTGCATCGGCGCAATGACGTACCTGCGCGGCGGTCAATTCAGCAACGCGCAGATCGGTGAGATTTTCAATAAACGCAACCATCGGCTCGATTGCATCGGCTGCGCTGAAAAACGGCGCATGCGTCAATTGCAGCAACGTGGTCAATTCGATACGCGGTGCGGCGAGTTCAAGCAATTGCAATGCGCTTTGAATTAACGACGTGTGCGCTAATGCTGCGCCCGCCGAAAAATTCACGGGGGGCAACTGCCGGGGCTGACCCGGTAATGAATGATCGGGCGTCAGCACATCGAGCAGCACACGTTCAACCAGCGCGCGCTGCTGATTCAAATTCGGTACGACAATCGCAAACGGCCCCTGCGAATCTTTCTGTAATTGTTGCTGCACCCATAACGCGGCCGCCTGCACTTGCTGTTCGAGCGATTCACAGCCGACGCACGCCGCAGTGCGCAAACGATTCGGCAATGCCAATTCGCGAAAATCGACCTGCTGCAACAAATGGCGATGCAATGGCGGCATATCATCAAACCCGATGCCGATGATTTTTGATGGCAATGGCAAGCGGCCTCGCAGTGCGGCCTCCACCACACGTCGATCGCGCTCGGCGGCGGCAATTGCAGCGTGCGTGGCGCACTCATGCTCGAAACGATCGAACCATTCGCAGAATGCGGTGGTGTCCGGTTGGGCGAGAAATTCATCGCGCACGTTCGGGCGCAATGGCAATTGCTGCCACCACGCCAGCGTACGGTAGGCACTCGCACTCTGCTCGGCGGCCTGCGCTGGCCGCAGCAATGGCAACGATCCGGCACGCACCGCCTGCTCCCACAGCGTCGCTTCCTGCACGGGACTCAGCACCCACAGACCGAGCGCGAGCGGATCGGCGCGAAAAATCATTTGCTGCCACAGCGATTGCAGCCAGTCGGCGATCGCCATGACCGGCGCAGCCGGCACCGCTGTCTGGCCAGCCGCGAGCGCGATGCGAATGCGACTCGCCAGCCGCCGGTTCGGCGTCAGCAGCAGCGCGCCCTCCGCCAGCGCGGGGCGCAGCAACTCGGGATCGAATAGCAGGGTTTGTGGAGACATGCGGTTGGCCGATAAAAACGAGCGGCTATTGTAACCGTGCACTGAACTCGCCGCTCCGCCTGTGGTACTACTGCGACACGCCGTAAATACATCCTTGTAGGCTCGGATGCGGCATCCATGCCGCATACGGTCGCTGTAGTACCACAGGCAGATCGGCTCTACTCCCATATCACTATTGCCGAAACATTCGTCTCTCGGACTTGCAGGTCATAGCGCCGAACTGGGATGCTTTTCTTTCGGGGCAAGGTGGCGGTGCCGTTAATAGCTCGGCGTGGTCGTCCCCGGAACAATTGGCAAATTCTACGGGGGAATCCTGCGCCGTAAGCTTCGATGAATCCTCCTTCCGCCCCGAAAAAAAGCATCCCAGTTCGGCGCAACCCGCTTGAATAGTGCTCCCCCGAACAATCCGAAATACCTGAAGGAAGCCAATTTGGGTACAATCGCCGGCCCTGTTTTGAATCTGCCGTACGGAACCCGTCATGCCCGATAGCGTCGTCGAGAATTTAAATGTCACCGCTCAGGAGGTGTTGATCACCCCCGATCAGCTCAAGGCCGCGTTGCCGATGTCCACCGCCGCGCGCGACACCATCACCCACAGCCGCGAAGTCATCCGCAATATTCTCGACCGCAAGGACCATCGCATGTTCGTCGTGGTCGGCCCCTGCTCGATACACGATATCGATGCTGCGCACGATTACGCACGCCGCCTGAAAAAACTCGCCGATGAAGTCAGCGATACCTTGTTCATCGTCATGCGCGTCTATTTTGAAAAACCGCGCACCACGGTCGGCTGGAAAGGCCTGATCAACGATCCGCATATGAACGACACATTCAAAATCGAAGAAGGTCTGCATATCGGCCGCAAATTGCTGCTCGATATCGCCGAGATGGGCCTCGCCACTTCAACCGAAGCGCTCGATCCGATTTCGCCGCAATACCTGCAGGATTGCATTACGTGGTCGGCGATTGGTGCACGCACCACCGAATCGCAAACTCACCGCGAAATGGCAAGTGGCCTCAGCTCATCGATCGGTTTCAAGAATGGCACCGATGGCGGACTTGCAGTCGCGATCAACGCGTTGAAATCGGTCTCGCAACCGCACCGTTTTCTCGGCATTAATTCGCAAGGCCAAGTCGCGGTCATCCACACCAAAGGCAATGCGTATTCGCACATCGTATTGCGCGGCGGCAGCAACGGCCCGAATTACGATTCGGTGCATATCGCGCTGTGCGAACAGGAATTGGCGAAAGCGAAAATCAAACCGAACATCATGGTCGATTGCTCACACGCGAATTCGAACAAACAACCGGAACTGCAACCGCTGGTTATCGACAATGTCACCAATCAAGTGCTCGAAGGCAATAAATCGATTGTCGGCCTGATGGTGGAAAGCAATCTGTTCGCCGGTGCACAATCGATTCCCGAAGACTTGAGCAAGCTGCAATACGGCGTATCCGTCACCGACGGCTGCATCGGCTGGGATACCACCGAACAATCGTTGCGTGCAATGCGCGATAAGTTGAAAGAGAAATTGAAAGAGCGAATTGCTTAAATCACCACGAATAAAAAAGGCCCGCAAATGCGGGCCTTTTTATTTCCACTCATTCGTAGGGCGTATTAGCCGAAGGCGTAATACGCCATCTTAGAGTAACGGCGCAATGCATTTCATTTATTGCGCCCTACACGCTACAGGCTAAAGTCGATAGATCAGCGGCACAATAAAACTCGGCTGCTCTTTGCCCTGAGTGAAATCCACAAATCCCTGTTTCCGATAAAAACCTTCCGCATTCAACGATGAGTTGACACGAATAAAATCTTTTTGCTGATTAGCCAAGCAAATGGACTTGGCGGTATTGAACAGCGACGCGCCCACATCCTTGCCATGCCAATCTGGCAGCACAAAAAGATCGGATAAATTCCAATATTCTTGAATCAGGATAAAACCGATAGTGCCCGTCGCGTTGGAGAATTTCAAAAATACACAATCAGTACGGGATATATTTTCATCGATATGTCGAGCTGTGTCGGCAATAACGTGTTGCTTGATCTCGTCGCTTGCGGCAACTGAATCGATAATCGCCTTGTAGGCAATGTTATTTAAAGTGACGACATCTTTTGCAACAACTACTCCGATAGCCATTGGGTTTGCCTGCTCGATCAAAGTATAAAAAGAAAATATGGCAGTTATCCTCGCATTCGTGGGGACAACAAAAAAGCGCATAACGCAGGCTTATCGAAAATGCTCCTTGTCGTCTGTCGTACTGAGCAGGCTCGGCCATATTACAAAATGTTACAAATTAAAGAAATTGACTCGTAACCACACTTGTGTTCGAATTCACCGCGCCACAGAGCAGATAACACAACGAATAATTTCAATAATATTTTTCTCGCTTTTTTATGTCCCTCTTCAAACTGATTGTCGCTTGTCCACTTGAGTACGTTGGCAAAACGATGAATTAGTTTTCCCATGCAGTGCATTAACACTCAGTCATTGTCGTTAACAGTAGCCACTGGACGATCGTTCGCGGCGGAATGCAAACGTTACATTTATTGTCGACAACAAGGAGCGGTTATGAAAATAAAAAATCATGAAGCCTTTTAAGTTCGAGCAATCTGCGATGCGATCATCGTAGAGGCTGATCCTTTTTAACAGCTTTGGCACTAGGAGCTACGCCATGAATAACAGAATTATTACGAGGTTTTTGTTAAGTATTTTGTTAACGTTATATGCAACACTCGGTCAGACTTCTTCGTTTCGAACATCGATTTCGGTAAGTCCGCGAACCGATATTTTGTTCAGCCAGGGTTATGTCTACAACGACACGTTGGGAAATGTCGCGCAAAATACTGAGGAGCTCCAGAAACTCTATGTCAAACATGGAGCGACCGAAGTCTATGCACGTATAGCGACCAATCGTTTTAAATACAATATCGATGGCCTCGACCACAGCCTTCAAACAGCAAAGACCAAAGCGAGAATGGCTGTGCGACTGGGGCTTCCTTTGAATCCAGAATTGGGTGTTTTCAATCATTACGGTGATGTTTTAGGACAACCGGCGCCTGATTTTTCGCAATATCCTGAGATCTATATGCCGGGGCCATGGATGTCGCTGAATCTCAATCAAATGAAGTTGGTGCTGATTCAGTATGGCGCCTTGGTCGCACGCGAAATTAAATCGACCGGCGTCACCGTTAACGTGTGGGATATCGGCAATGAAATCAATTTTGGTTTTGCCGGTGTCGCGCTGGGTAATGCGCCGAACAATGTCGATCCCGAAATCGCCAATTACCCGGATATAGGCAGCGTTTTAAGCCAGCCGGATGGTGGCCTGCAGTGGTTGAAAACTCACATGTGGAATTACGAAGCGCAACTTATGCGTGCCGTGCAAATTGGTATTCTTTCAGTTTATCCGCATGCAAAATTCGCTACCCATATCGCCACCATTCCGTTCAGCACGGTTTATACCAACGCTTTCTATACAACCATGCTGCAACAGGGTGCGCAGATCGATGTCGCAGGGTATTCGTTCTATCCCAGTCAATATTTCGATCCGCCCGATATGATGGCTTTCATTAAAACGGTAGTTACCGATACGGTGACTAGCTTTAATCGTCCCGTCTTCTTTGCTGAACAGGGATATCCGGCCCATACAATAGTCGTCGGCGCTTTCGTTAACTGGAACTACATGACGCTGGGCTATCCATTCACAGAGCAGGGCCAGGCGGCGCTGCTGCGCGACATCACAGCATGGGGAAAAAACAATGGCTTGGCGGGTATTCGACCATGGGCTCCTGACGACATTGGACTGGATTGGGAGCCGTTCGCGCTCTTTAAATTGACGAGCGAAAAAATTGCCACCGCAAGACCAGCACTCGATGCCATTCAGGAAGGGTTGGCTCAATCACCTTAAAACGGCTAATCGTGGTTGGCAAAAAGCCCGCTTCTGCGGGCTTTTTATTTTTCACTATTTACGATTACACCGAACACTCAACCTTTGAAGTGCGGAATCACGTGCTCGCCGATATTGCGGATCGTTTCGAGCTGTGCCCACTGCGGCACGGTGCCCATCTGGCAGATAAACAGTACTTCGTCGGCACCAGCTTCTTTCAAACGGCTGACGTAGCCGATGCAATCGTTGACGGTACCGTAAGCGTGGTTCGGGTTGAGCAGCGACATGGTGGGGTCGGAGAAATCCACTTCGAGTTTTTCGGTTGCCCAACTGGTTTTAATCACGGTCTGACCTGTGGTCGATTCCGTGGTGTCGTCGGTCCAGGCTTCATAGTCGGGTTTCGGACCGCCGGTGTAGTAATGCGCTAGCGATTCCATGAAATAACGCTGGCCACGCACACCGATCTTGCGTGCTTCCTTGCCGTCTTCCAGCACGATGGTTGGGCACAGCGCGGCGAAATTTTCGATCGGGTTGTAGCCAACCTGATCTTCCGGCTTGCGGTTGCGATAAGCCTCGCGGTAGATGGCGTTCTTGCGGGCGATTTCTTCAGGCCCACCAAATCCCAGACACATTGCGCCCATGCCGCGGCTGCCGGCCTTCGTCAATGAATCGTCGTTGGTGCACGCGAGATACATCGGCGGATGCGGAACCTGCATCGGTTTCGGATGGATCGGACGTTTCGGGAATTGCACATATTTGCCGTTAAATTCGATCTCGTCCTGCACCATGATGTTGGGAATCAGGTACATCATTTCGTCGATTTGTGGATAGATCTCGTCGACGTTGTAACCGTAGGCACCGGTCTCCTGCTGCGACCCGCCCTTGCCCACGCCGAAATGAACACGGCCTTTCGACAACACATCGAGCATGCCGATGTGCTGAGCCACCATAATCGGGTGATTCATCGCCGGCGGCAGACACACCACACCGTGGCCGATGCCGATGCGCTCGGTCTTGCCGGCGATATACGCCAGGAAGGTGCCAGAGGCGCTCATATGCGCGTAGTTCGGCATGGCGGTATGCATAACCGCCCATATCGTATCGAAGCCCATTTTTTCGGCGAGGATGCATTGCTCAACGCTTTCTTCGAATACACGTTGTTCGCCAGCGCGCGATGCGTCGACCGTCTGGGCTTCATAAATCAGGGAAAATTTCATTGGAGTGCCTCCACCGTGGTTATCGTATTTACTGTTTTTTTCATCGCGATTTCACACGCGTTGATAACAGTATTGTTCGGCGTCGGTGGCCCTGATTCGTCAATATTGAGTAGCCAAAACATTCCATTGATTCAGATCAAATTCCGCAAGCTGTATTGCGAATAATGAAATCTCAGTAACGCTTTTGCCCTTTGTATCAAGATTGAATAGTATGCCCAGCTACGCAGGCCATTTAATTAGGCCAAATATCCTAAATAAATAATTAAAAGCTGTGAGGAGTGATTCATGAGTCAAACGTTTTCCCCAAGCCGCGCTTGCCGTCTGCATGAAGTACCACAATGGGATATCGAAGCCGATGTGCTCGTCGTCGGTTTTGGCGCTTCCGGCGCATGCGCGGCAATCGAGGCCGCAACCAGTGGCGCAAAAGTCGTTTTATTCGAAGCCGCTTCGGGTAGCGGCGGTGCGTCGGCGCTCTCCGGCGGCGATATGTATGTCGGCGGCAACGGCGGCACGTTGCAGCAGAACACCGCAGGGTTCAGCGATTCCACCGAAGATCTCTACAACTATCTGTTGATGGCTGGCGGGCCCAACGCCAATGAAGCAAAGGTACGTCTGTACGCCGATAACAGCCTCGCGCATTTCGAATGGATTCAGGCGCAAGGCGTTGTGTACAAAAATTCTTTTATCCCGGAAAAATGCGTCGAGCCGTTTACCGACGATTGTCTGATCTGGTCCGGCAGTGAAGAGGCTTACCCATTTTCAGAAAAAGCCAAACCCTGCCCGCGTGGCCATACGCCGCAATTCATGGGTCAGGGCGCGGGCCGCTACATCATGGACAAACTACAAGAGCGCATCGAAGCGCTCGGCGTCGACGTGCGCTATACCACGCGTGCGCAGGCTTTGATTGCCGACGAATTTAACCGCGTGCGTGGGCTAGTGTTTCGCAGCGAGGGCCAAACGTTTTTCGCTCGTGCACGCAAAGGCGTGATCTTGTGTGCCGGCGGTTTCGTGATGAACCGTGAAATGGTCAAACGCCATGTGCCGATGCTGCTGCGCTCGAACGGCCCGATCGGCACCATCGACGACGGCACCGGCATTCGCATGGGTATGAGTGTGGGTGGCGCTACCATCAATATGGGCGAAGGTTTCACCACCACACCGTGGTATCCGCCGTCATCGCTGGTCTATGGCATTTTCGTTAACGAACAGGGGCAGCGCTTCATCAACGAAGACTGCTATCACGGCCGCGTCTCGTGGCACATCCTGCAACAAACAGGCGACCGAATTTTTCTGCTGCAGGACAACTCGACGTATGCGCGCAATGAATTCGCCGACATGTCGCGCGTCGATATCGCCTCGGTCGGAGAGAGCTGGGAAGAAATTGAAACAGAATTAGGTTTGCCGCATAACTCTTTGGTGAGTACGGTAAATCTATACAACGAATACGCCGCAAAAGGTGAAGACCCTCTGTTCAAGAAAGCGGCAAAATGGTTGAAACCGCTGACCGATGGCCCATTCGTCGCACTCGACTACAACATCAATCACGTGTTTTATTCGAGCTTCACGCTCGGCGGCCTCGATACGTTGCCGACCGGCCAAGTGCGCACCGAAGACGGCGAAGTTATTCCAGGTCTGTATGCCGCCGGACGCACCGCCTGCGGATTACCGAGCTGGGGTCAGGGCTACAGTTCGGGCATGTCGATCGCCGACTGCACGTTCTTCGGACGCCAGGCCGGCATTAACGCCGCGAAAGCGGAATCGCTGGATTGACGGGAAACGAGTAAAAACAAAGGGCGCCAACAGGCGCCCTTTGTTTTCTAATCGAACTCACTCGATCGAGGTGATTTTCATCGTATTGGTACCACCACCCTCGCCGACCTTATCGCCGTAAGTACACAGCACCAGATCACCGGCTTCGAGCAAACCCTCGCTTTTCAACTGCTCGATGCCTGAACCAAGCACATCGCGAATTACTTTCAATTCGGCGCTGACGAATACCGGCGCAACACCGCGATACAACGCCACGCGATTGAGTGTGTCTTCGTGGCACGACAGCGCGTAAATCGGCAGACCGGAACGAATGCGCGACATCCACAGCGGCGTGCTGCCCGATTCGGTCAAACACAAAATCGCTTTAACGTTATCGAGATGATTGGCCGCGTACATCGTTGCCATCGCCAGCGTTTCATCGGTTTTCTTGAAATGCACATCGAGACGATGACGCGAGGTGCGCGCCAACGGCTGCTGTTCGGCTCCGATAATGATGCGACGCATCGCCTGCACCACTTTCACTGGGAATTTGCCGGTCGCGGTTTCCGCCGACAGCATCACCGCATCGGTGCCATCGAGCACGGCATTGGCGACATCGAATACCTCGGCGCGCGTCGGCACTGGGCTTTCGATCATGCTTTCCATCATCTGCGTTGCCGTGATCACGGCGCGATTGAGCTGCCGCGCGCGCAAGATGATTTTCTTCTGCACGCCGATCAATTGCGCATCGCCGATTTCGACACCGAGATCGCCGCGCGCAACCATTACTGCATCGGAATGCACGATGATTTTGTCGAGCGTCGCGTCGTCGGCCACTGCTTCCGAGCGTTCGATTTTCGCGATCAGGCGCGCATTGCAACCGCACTTTTCCGCCGCCTGGCGCGCCAGGTCCATGTCATCCGCAGATTTCGGGAACGACACCGCGAGATAATCGAGATTGAGTGTCGCTGCAAACTCGATGTCGACGTAATCCTTTTCCGTCAGCGCGGGTGCGGATAACCCGCCGCCGCGTACGTTGATGCCCTTGTGCGCGGTCAACGTACCGCCGGTGATCACGCGCGTATGAATGCGCTGACCTTCGATACGCTCGATACCGAGTTCGACGCGACCATCGTCGAGCACCAGCACCTGCCCCGCTTTGCAATCGTTCGGCAGATCCGCGTAGGTGTAACCCACCGTATCCGCAGTACCCGCTTTTTCGGCGAGCGCGCCATCGAGCACAAATAGCTTTCCGGCACTCAGTTCGATACGTTTTTCGATGAAGCTGCGAATGCGAATTTTCGGACCCTGCAGATCGCCGAGCAAAGCGACATAAGCACCGAGTTCGCGTGCCACTGCGCGCACGCGTAGCGCGACGGCGCGATGACCATCGTGATCGCCGTGCGAAAAATTCAGCCGGAAAACATTGACGCCGCTTTCGATCAGCTGCCGGATAGTCGCCTCATCGCTGCTCGCCGGGCCGAGCGTCGCGATGATCTTGGTGCGTTTATGCATAGTCGATTAAACAGCCTCTTAGGCAATAGCTCGGGTTGGCGACGATGCCATGCTGCTGACATGATCGATATGCAGTGCGGTATCTAGCATACGATTCGAAAAACCCCACTCATTGTCATACCAGGCCAACACTTTCACCAGCTTACCGTTCACCTTGGTTTGCGTCGCATCGAAAATACAGGATGCCGGCGTGTGATTGAAATCGGTGGACACCAGCGGCGCTTCATTGATTTCGAGTACGCCTTCGAGCGCGCCATTCGCGGCGGCCTGCAGCGCACCGTTGATTTCCTTCACCGATGTTTCGCGGCTGGCCATAAATGTCAGATCGAGCAACGATACATTGATCAGCGGCACCCGCACCGCGAGGCCGTCGAGCTTGCCGTTAAGCTCGGGAATGACATCGCCGATCGCGGCCGCCGCGCCGGTTTTGGTCGGAATCATCGAATGCGTCGCCGAGCGCGCTCTGCGCACATCCTCGTGATAGACATCGGTCAGACGCTGATCGTTGGTATACGCGTGAACGGTATTCATCAGCCCCGATTCGATGCCGACCGCGCGGTGCAGCGTATACGCCAGTGGTGCCAGGCAGTTGGTGGTGCACGATGCGTTCGAGATGATGTGATGTGCGGCCGTTAGCGTGTCGTGGTTGACGCCATAAACCACCGTCGCATCCATACCTTTGCCTGGCGCCGATACCAGCACGCGGGCGGCACCTGCGGAGAGATGTTTCGCTGCGCTATCGCGATCGGTGAAAAAGCCGGTGCATTCGAGCACCAGATCGATATCCAATTCGCGCCACGGCAACTTGGCTGGATCACGTTCGGACAGCATGCGAATCGCGTCGCCCTGCACTTTCATTACACCATCGCTGCTTTCAACCGGGCTGCGGAAGCGGCCGTGCACAGTGTCATATTTGAGTAGGTGCGCATTGATCGAAGGATCGCCCAGATCGTTGACGGCGACGATTTTCAGTTGATTGTGATAGCCAGATTCATAACAGGCACGCAGGACGTTACGGCCGATACGACCAAATCCGTTGATAGCGATACGCAGCATGGGGGAGCCTCCGTTAAGGTCTCAGAAATGTTATTAACTTTCAAATTATACCGCCATGACTGTAACGTTAGGCACAATTCATGTAATTAATTTACATTCTAAGACGGCAACTCTGTTAACTCTGATTGATGGAGATACTGGAAATTCAGCGCTGCGATCGACCCAAGAAAGAACTGCCGACGAGATTGAGCGCTGCGGGATTATTTCGGCAATCGGGTTTCTTTGACCGACGCCTTGATCCGTTGTAAATGCGCCGAAAACGAAGGGCCGCGTTGTAACGACACCGCCGTGGCGAGCACGTCGATTAACACCAGATGCGCGATACGGGAAGTCATCGGCGTGTATAAATCGGTATCCTCTGGCGTATCCACCGCGAGCACGATGTCGCACTCGGCAGCCAGCGGCGATTGGCCAGCCGTAATGCCGATCACAGTCGCACCCGCCTCCTTCGCCAGCCGCGCCACATCGAGCATCGGCAATGTGCGGCCGGTGTACGAAATACACACGGCGACGTCGTCCGCGCTCAGCCCGGCACTGACCATGCGCTGGTTCAACACATCGAGATGCGCCACCACCGGCACATTGCAGCGAAAAAATTTGTGCTGCGCATCGAGCGCCACCGGCCCTGAGGCACCGAGTCCAAAGAACACGATGCTGCGCGCTTTCGCCAGCGCTTTGACAGCACTCTCGATCGCAATGGGATCGATCACCGCCTGCGTGGCCTGCAGGCTGGCATGGGTCGATGCGAATATCTTCGCCACCAGCGCAGCAGTGGAATCGCCAACTTCCACATCCTGCGCCATCTTCGGCAAGCCATTGCCCAGTTCCTGCGCCAGCTTGACCTTGAAATCTGGATAACCGTCGCAGCCGAGACTGCGGCAGAAACGGTTAACGGTGGGCTCGCTGACACCCGCCGCTTTGGCGATGCTGGAAATCGGCGCACGAATCGCGCTGGTCGGATTGGCCAGAATGACCGCGGCGACCTTCTGCGCGGATTTACTCAACTGGCGATTGTTTTTCAGCAGACTCAGCAGCGACATGCGAATGGATATTCCCTGGCTCGTTTCACGATAGGCACACAGTAGCAATAAAACGGTAGCAATAAAAAAGGACGGCCGGGCCGTCCTTTCTCGATGCATTCTCCACTTTGCTATGGATTCAACGTCACCTTGATCGCACCGGCAGCGCGATTACCGGCAATCGAAAACGCCTCCACCGCCGCGTCGATCGGCATACGGTGCGTGATCAGTACTTTTGCGATGTTCGGATTCTTCGCCAGCGCCGCCGCGGCAATATCGACATCGCGTACCAGCCCCTGACGCGCCTGCGCCATCGATGACAGGATACGAATCTCTTTCGTCATGATTTCGCCCGCGGGCAGGTTCAAACCGCCCCAATAACTGGCCAGCAACAGAATGGTGCCGCCGGGTTTGCACAGATTGACGGCTTGCACCATCGATTGATCGGTGCCTGCGCAGTCGATCACCACGTCGCAATTCGCAGCGCCTTCGAGCTTCGCGCCAAGCACTTCGCCAGCGCGCTTTTGCACATCGTGGCGCGCATAGAGATGCACATGTTCCGTGGCGGCTTTAGCGATGGCCACCGCGCACAGACCGATCGTGCCGCCGCCGATAATCGCCACGCGGTGACGATCGGTGAGATGGCACATCGCAATACCGCGTACCGCGACCGACAACGGTTCGACCAGACACGCATCCTTGACGGCGACCACGGACGGCAGCGGCACGAGGTTATGCGCCGGCACGATCAGCTCTTCCGCCATGCCACCATCGCGACCGACACCGACGACCGCCGACATGCCGCGCTCGCACATGTTGTATGCGCCGGTCACGCATTGCGCACAATGGCCGCAGTAGATGGTCGGCTCGATCGCGACTGGCGTGCCGTCTTCGGTAATACCTGAAATTTCATGACCCAACGTGAATGGAATCGGAAAGCCCATCTGCATGAAATGAAGATCGGTGCCGCAGATGCCGGCGGCGGCAATCTTGACGCGCACGCCCTCGCCAGTTGGCGCAGCAACATTGGACACACACACGCTGTGATCTTTCAGGCGCACCGCTTTCATGATTTCTACCTCTAATTATCGATGGATAGCTGATTTACGAAGGCCGGTATTTTGCACGCTCGATCGCAGCGCGGCTACCGATTAATCGCGCTGTTTTAATTCGAAGGCATTGCCGAACGGGTCGCGCCCATAGACAAATTGCCAACGCCCCATGCGCACCGGTTCGCTGAAAAATTCGACGCCAGCGGCGCCGAGACGCTGATATTCGGCGTGAATATCCCGCACGTTGAAACACAGATGTGTGATGCCGTGATCCCACACCGGTCGCTGTGAATCTTGTACCGCAGGCACCGGCGATTGATATTCGAATAATTCGATACGCGAATTGCCGGCACGAATCAGTGCGGATTTCGCCGCGGTATTTTTCTCGGCGAGCACCAAATCACTCAGCTCGGTAACTGCCTGCCAATCGCTTCTGACCTCGACGCGAAAGCCAAGCATATCGCAATAAAATGCCAGCGCCCGTTCGAGATTCGGCACCGAAATCGCCGCGTGGTCCATATCTTCAATCACTGTGGAATACCTTCTGCGGCCGCTGACCACCACACAAAATATCGGTGATCAATTCTGTATCCATGTATTCCTTGAGTGCGAGCACCTTGCCGTCGCGAATGCGCATCAAGAAATGATATTTGTTGTTGTACAACTGCCCAGAACGATGCGTGCCGAACGACTCAGCCTCGACCGCCACCCGATCCGCCTCAGCGGTGAGCTGATGAATCTCGAAGCGAATACCCTGCGGAAATGCATCGAAAATCGCGCCCGCCGCCGCGGCGATTTGCGATTTATCGAACACGCCCGAAATCAGCGTATTGCCCATCGTTTGCACATAACCTTCGTCATCGTAGGCAGCAACCACCGCAGCGGCATCGCCGCGACTGATCGCTGCGAAAAAATCCCGCGCCAGTTGTTTGTTGCGCTCGCTTTCACTCATCGCTGTTTCTCGCTGGGGATGTGTATTGCAAGTTGTGTATTGCAATTGAGTATTGCAACTCATGTATTGCGAGTGCTGTCGTCGCGCAATTCATTGTGCAACATTTTGACCCCACGCTGAGGGCCCGAACAAGTTACGACCGCTTCATCTATTGCTTAGGTAACCGCTGTCACCGAGAATTGCCGCACCTTTTTCGCAAGCGACGGCCATGATCGACTTTGCCATCCGCATCAATCATTTGCGCAAGCAATTTGCGCAGCAACGCGACATCATCGCGGATCTATCCTTGGCGTTGCCGGCCGGCATCTGCCTATCGCTGCTCGGCCCCTCCGGCTGCGGCAAAACCACTTTATTGCGGCTGCTAATGGGGCTGGAACAACCGAGCGCGGGCACCATCGAAATCGATCCTGCACTGCGCGCGCACATGACCTATGTATTTCAGGAGCCGCGTCTCGTGCCTTGGCGCACCGCGCTCGAAAATGTATTACTGCCGCTCGAATTACAGCGCAACAACGATGCGACCGCGCAACAGCGTGCGGTAAACCTATTGCATCGACTCGGGCTCGGCGAACGCCTGCAGCACTTTCCGCACGAATTGAGTGGCGGCATGCAAATGCGCGCAGCGCTCGCGCGCGCACTGGTCACGCAACCGCGCCTGCTATTGCTCGACGAACCGTTCGCCGCGCTCGATGAACGCACGCGTTTTGGATTACAGGATTTATTGCTCGAGCTGAAATCCGATTTATCGCTGCAATATGTATTCGTCACGCACTCCATCGCCGAGGCAGTCTATCTCGGTGATCAGGTGTTATTGCTGAATAAGCATGGCCGACTGGAAACGCTGCAACCCGTCGATCTCGGCGTACGCACGCAGGACACCAAACTCGGCATCGAATTCAACGCCATTGCCAAGCAGTTTTCGCAACGGTTCGCCGCGATCGAGCAGTCGGCATGAAGAAAATGAATGCGATAAAAATTGCAGTGCAGCAAAAATTGCCGGCGTGGATTTTTTTGGCGCTGCTGCTCGCCAGCTGGCAAGCCGTGGTCACCTGGCAATGGGTGCCGAATTATCTGCTGCCGTCGCCGCGCGATATTTTGATCGCGACGCGCGACAACTGGAGCGATATCTTCGTCGCGCTGCAATCGACCGCACTGTCGATCGGCTGGGGGCTCGGCTTGAGTTTTACGATTGGCGTCGCGCTGGCCATTATATTTTTCGCAATTCCGCTACTGCGCAAAGCGGTGTTGCCGTTCTGTATTTTCTTTCAGACTGTGCCAATCATTGCGATAGCACCGCTATTGGTGATCTGGTTTGGCTTCGGCCAACCGACCGCGAAAGCATCGGCATTTATTGTGTCGTTGTTTCCGATCCTTGCGAATACGTTGACCGGATTACAACAGACTGATCCTCAGCTGAAAGAATTATTTCAACTTTACCGACCCTCACCGCTGCAAATGATTTTGAAACTGCAAATTCCGTCAGCGATTCCGTATATCCTCACCGGCCTGCGCATCGCGGTTGGGCTGTCGGTAATCGGCGCTATCGTCGGCGAATTCATCGCCGGTGGTGGCCTCGGCAGCCTGATCGATTCAGCACGCACGCAACAGCGCGTCGATCTCGTCTTCAGCGGTGTGCTGATGTCGAGCGCACTGGCGCTGGCAATGATTATCGTAATCGACACCATCAGCGCGTTTATTGCGCGTCGACGACCACTCTTGAGGAAATTCTGATGCTGAAAAAAATCGCCGCGCTATTTATCGCCGCGCTATGCGCGCACGCCTCGGCCGCGCCGATCACGCTGGCGCTCAACTGGAAAGCCGAACCGCAATTCGGTGGCTTTTATGCAGCAAAAGTTAACAATTTTTACCGTGATAACGGGCTCGACGTGAGCGTACAGGAAGGTGGCTCCGGCACACCGACTGTGCAAATGCTCGCAGCCGGAAAAATTAATTACGCGATTGTGTCGGCGGATGAAATTGTTATAGCGCACGATCGCGGCGCACAAAATATTGTCGCGCTGTTCGCGACCTTTCAAACCAACCCGCAAGGCATCATGACTCATGCCGAGCGCGGCTTTAACAGCATCGACGACGTCATGCACGGCGATGGCGTACTGCTGTGGCAATCCGGTCTTGCGTATGCGCAGTTCTTCAAAAAGAAATACGCGCCGATCAAAGTCACCACCGCGCCCTATCTCGGCGGCATCGGCAACTTTCAAAATGATGCGAAGACCTCACAACAATGCTTCGTGACCAGCGAACCGCTAACGGCGCAAAAAGCCAGTATTGCCGTCAAAACATTTTTAATCGCCGACAGCGGCTACAACCCCTACACCACCGTGCTCGCCACTACGCGCGAAAATCTGCAGCGCAATCCCGATGAAGTAAAAAAAATGATTGCTGCCGTACGCGCCGGTTGGAGTGACTATCTACAAAATCCGGAACCGACCAATCGCGCGATGGCCGCGCTGAATAAAGCGATGGATTTGCAAACGTTCGCGGCCAGTGCCAACGCGCAAACGCTGTTGATTGCGCCCGATAAAACCACTCCGCTCGGCAGCATGTCCCTGCAGCGTTGGCAAACGCTGGTCGAGCAATTGTTATCGATCGATATGATCAAAGCGCGCATCCCGGCAAATACATTATTTGTAGAACAATGAATTCCGCATTGCGCAGTGCCTGCTGCGTCGCAATTTTATTGGCATCGATTGCACCGCGCGCAATGGCGTGGGGCGATCGCGGCCACGAAATCGTCGCGCTTATCGCTTGGCAATTGCTCACGCCAACGACGCAGCAGCAGGTCACCAACTTGCTGGCCACCGATGACAGCGGATTAACCGGCAACGATATCGCCGCGCAATCGACATGGGCTGACGAATACCGCGACAGCGATCGCAACGGTGCGCGCATCCGTTATCACCAGACCTTTCGCTGGCATTTCATCAACCTCGATCTCGACCGACCGAATTTCGAAGCCGCGTGTTTTGGCGACGTGGCACTGAGCGGCCCCGCAGCGACCGGGCCGGATACCGAATGCATCGTCAACAAGATCGATCAGTTCGAGCGCGAATTGCGCGACCCGCATACCGATCCGCACGAGCGCCTGCGCGCGCTGCAATTTATTTTGCACTTGATCGGCGATGTCCATCAGCCCTTGCATGCCAGCAATAACGACGATAACGGCGGCACGCGGGTGCAGGTGACGATCAGCGCCAACAATCTCATGTCGCTGCACAATTATTGGGATGGTGAAGTGGTGGGAAGATTGGGCCGCGACGCGAACAGCATCGCAGCGAATTTAACGCAGCAAATCAGTGCCGCCGATATTGCGCGGTGGCAGCGCGGGACCACGCGCGATTGGGCGTTGGAAGCGTGGCGAATTGCGCGTGGCGATATTTATCGCCGCTTGCCAGAGCCATTGCCGGATGGCAGTTATCGACTCGACAACGCCTATAAAAATCGAGCGCGTGAAATTGCGCGATTACAACTACAACGCGCGGGCGTGCGGCTCGCGTATGTATTGAATAGCGCTTTTGATAAGACCCGCAGTAACGATCGGCCCCAGCAATAATCCATCAAGCGTCGAGATAGCGATTCATTTCGGTTTCAATGCTATTGCGTAAACCCATCAGTTTGCGCGCGTACTCTTCGAGTGCTTTATCGTCTTCGCTCGCTGCGATCCAGCGCGGAATCGCGGTCGGTTTGCCGTCGGCATCGACCGCCACGAATACGATGATGCAGTGCGTGGTTTTTCGCAGCTGTTTTTGTTTCAGATCGCCAGCCATCACGTCCACCGCAATATGCATGCTGGTGTTGCCGGTATAGATCAGCTTGGCCTGTACCTCGACCATATTGCCGATCAGAATCGGCTGAATAAAGCGGATACCGCCGACATACACCGTTACACAGTACTGCCCGCTCCATCCAACCGCGCACGCATAACCGGCCTGGTCGATCCACTTCATCACGGTGCCACCGTGTACCTTGCCGCCGAAATTGACTTCGCTGGGCTCGGCAAGAAAACGCAAGGCGACGCTGCGCTGTAATTGATTATCTGTCATGGCAAGCCTCGATCGGATCCGCGCAAGGATTCTCAACGTTAGAATCCTCTCGAACATTACAGTTTGCTAACGTTCGCAGCAACCGAGTTTTGAGCACCTATACTGTGAGCTGTTCTGGTCTCCAGGCGCGCGCAAAATCCGCGACTTGATCGACCCAGCGACAGGTCTCAATTCGATATTTTCCAGAGGTGGCTTGCCACCTCTTTTTTTTTGCGCTTTTTTTGCATCTACTTCAAATTGATGTGTTGTCTGGCGCCGCGATTGTTTATTGTCGGTTGCCCTCGGCATCACCATAATTGAATACCGGCACATAATTTCTAATTACCGGAGTATCGCCATGCCAGCTACAACATATGCTGTTAATTCTGCAGTCATCATCACCGGTGGCGCCTCCGGCATCGGCCTCGCTTGCGCGCGCAAACTGGCCGAAGTCGGTCGCGCGGTCGCACTGTGGGATATCAATGGCGCAAAAGCGAACGACGCTGCCGCCCACATCCATAATGAATTCCATGTCGCCAGCATCGGTATCGGCGTCGATGTACGCGATGTCGCGGCGATGGATGCCGCAGTTCTCGCATCGCGCAATGCGCTCGGGCCAATCGGCGGGCTGATCCATGCTGCCGGCAGCGTCGACACCGGCTCGCTCGAAGGCGTGACGCCTGAAGTGTGGGACGCGCATATGAATGTGCATTTGCGCCCGCTGGTATTGTTGACGAAAGCACTGCTGCCGGATTTCAAAGCAAATGCCGGCTCCGCTATTGTCGGCATCTCGTCGATCAATGCGACGCTCGGCAATGCGGTAAATCCGATTTACAGCGCAGCGAAGGGCGGCATGTTGTCATTAATTCGATCGCTCGCGGATCGACTCGGCGACGACAACATTCGTATCAATGCGGTATCGCCCGGCCAGATCGTGACACCATTAATGCAATCGGCACTCGACGCGTTGCCGGCCGGCACGTTTGAACGGCGCATTCTGCTCGGTCGCTTGGGTCAACCCGAAGAAGTCGCGAATGTCGTACGCTTTTTATTGTCTGCTGAAGCGAGCTATATCACTGCGGCGGAAATCGTCGTCGACGGCGGCAATATTTCTTCGCAACGTTTCTAACATTCAATAAAACCGTTGAGGAATACTCAATGACCACAACCGTTGAAACTCTGACTCGACGTCTCCAGCGTCTTGAAGCCATCGAAGCCATTCGAACTTTAAAAGCCCGTTATTTAAGCGCGTGCGATGCAAAGCAGGTCGATAGCATTCGCGATTGTTTTGTCGATGGCGAAGTCATCATCGATTACGGTGCCGTTGGCCGCTTTACGCATCGCGAGCAATTGCTCGACGTTTTCACCCAATTCGCCTGCAACGACTACGTGCACGATTTGCATTTAGGCGGAAATCCACAGATCGACATTATCGACGATGCGAATGCGCGCGGAACGTGGACACTCTTATTTTTCCAGGTGAATACCGCGGCGCAAACGGTAATGCAGATGGGTTGCACGTACGACGATACTTATCGCTGTATCGATGGCGAATGGAAAATCCTCACGACACGCAGCCGACCGCACGTGACTGAAATGATGAAGCTGGAAGATGGGATGCACCGCATTCAATTTGCGGGTAACGCGATGAAAACGTTTGGGTGAGAATTACGGTGCCTGTGCATTTTGAAATCCGCATCGTTATGCTTGATTCATTCCACATAAAACCACACGTGCTTTCGGTACTGGCCATGACCCATTTCATGTAGTGAGTTACGAACGAATGGATTTTTTTCGAAAAATAAAATGACTAACCTCTTAATAATTATTATGGAGACCAGCAGCTTTCTTACATTGGCTGTTAGGGCTATATGAACGACCTAATCGAAAAAACGAAACCAAAGCGAGTGGATGGTCAGATTACTGGCTTGGCTGGCGAACTGTTCGTCGCGGCCGAGCTGCTCAAACGTGGCTTACAGACCTCAATTACTTTTGGTAACGCCAAGGCCGTTGACATCCTGGCTTACAACGATGAAACAAAGAGAGCGTTCACCATTCAGGTCAAAGCGCTCCGGAAGCCGAATTTTTTCATCATCAATCATGCAAAGGTAAAGGCGCAGCATATATATGTCTTTGCTCTCCTCAACAAACCGGGCGAAGCGGTAGAGTATTTCATCGTCCCCGGTTCCGTTCTGGTGGCTGAGCCGGAGCGCTTCACGAAGTCGTTCCTCGATTCAAAGATGCCAAGTATTCACTCCAAAACCTTGCGAGCTGAGGGCTTTCACAATGCTTGGCACGTCTTTCATGAACCATAGCGCTAACGCAACGGCCATAAACCGGCCGTGCGCTAACTGTGTTAGGCGACCGATACAGAGCTCCGAACAATGTTTTCGCATATATTTTTAGGCATTTCTGATTTTGAACGCGCGCTATCTTTCTATCGCGCACTTATGAATTGTCTTGGCATTGAAGAGAGGTTCTGTGAGCCATCACGTCCGTGGGCCGGCTGGCAAAGTGCCGGTGCAACTCGGCCCTTATTCTTAATTGGTGCTCCATATAATCAACAGCCCCATCACTGCGGCAACGGCCAGATGGTGGCATTCCTAGCCGCCAGCAGAGAAGTTGTTCGTCGCGCACATGAACTTGCGTTAAATCACGGCTGCGTTTCCGAGGGCGAGCCAGGGTTACGTCCTGAGTATCACCAAAATTACTACGGTGCATATTTTCGAGATCCAGATGGCAACAAAATTTGTGTGGCTTGCCACAACGCCGAGGCTTGAGTTGTTTTTAACCTCATACTTTAAAAATAGCGAGTTACGAAGCAATGGATTTTCATCGAAAAATTAAAAAGGCTTGCCCGCTAATAATTATTGTGGGGCTGAAGGCCTTATTAACAGGGCTTCGAGCGATCTAATCGCATAGTTTTTCATAAAATTGGACATTGAAAATGAAAATATGGAAACGTTTATCTCTGCTGATCCCGACAATTCTCCTATGCGGTTGCGCCAGTAGTCCATTAACAAATGAATCTACGCTACAAGCTGGTGAGGCATTTGTCGTAATGCGCATAAACAGTAATTCCAATCCCTTTCAGCAGATGATTCATCGCGTTAAATACGGGACCGGTACTGGAAGTTTCTGGGGAACACCGATAACCACAATAACTAAGCCAGGCATACAGGTATTTAAGGCTGAATCGGTCGATTTATATTTCAGTAATTACTTTAATAGCGATGGCTGGACGAAGTGGCACGACCGTGAAAAATCGCTTCAATTTAAACCGACGGCAGGAAAGATAATTTATGTAGGTGACGTATACGTCGAGGTCTACAGGCAACAGCTACCAGAAGGCAAGTCAGAGCTTAGAGTTAACTACACGGTAAATGACGACGAAGCGATTACAATGGAGGAGGCCAGGAAGAGCTATCCCGAACTATTCGCAAAGTATAAAAAAGATAAAGTACTTGCGGCATTCCCTACCCCAGACTGAAAACCTATAGCAATCATGCGCAGCATGTCAATTGCTGCGCAATCGCGTGAATTTCTAAATCGAGTTTCGGTCCGGTGGGAAATACGCTTAGGTCGCCCCCCCACGTTTGTGTAAGGCGATTTTACCGACGTCTGTATTTTGACTCTTGATTCAATTTACGCGCTTCAATCATGGATTGCGCGAGTGCCGGTGTTTGCGAATATCACGTCGAACAAGCAACTACGGCGGTTCAGTCTTCGTGGAAAAACGAAAGTGCAGGGGCAATGGCAATTATTTTGTATGATCCACAATATCGAGAAGATCATGCGGTATGGAAAGATAGCGGCGTAGGAATAATCGATAAAATGCTCCATTGAGTGAACTCAAATCGATAGATGAATTCATATCAATAAAATGCGATGGCAAATATCAGGGAGAGCCCGCAATGAAATTCAGCCGCTTTAAGTCAGTTTTTCTACAGACTCGTTAGCTGTCGGTGAGTACATCGCCCCAAGAATCCAAAGCTGCCGCGGAGCGCGCGGTTTTTCTTCACTTCGCCGAGCTATGCAAAGAGAGTGATTCTTGGCTAAGCGTAGAAAGCAGAGACCCGCCGGAGCCTGACCTTCTTTGCATGCACGCGCAACGCGGTCACGTTGCATTTGAGCTTGTAGCCATCACCGATCCACTTATCGCCCAAGTCAACGCAGGCCACGCCAAAGCCGGCGAATTCGCGTTTACGACCGCTGATCCAACCGAACGAATCATTCGAAAGAAGCTAAAGCGAAAATACGAAACCACGTATCCGCTTGAACTGTTGATTTATAACGATCTGTTAGTTATCACGCCTGAAGATGCCATCATTTCAACCGTGCTTTCTTGGGTTGGTTCGCTTCAACATCCGTTCTCGCGTGTTTGGTTCATGGGTGAATACAGCGCGGCGTGTATTTGGAGTGTCAGCTAGCCCCTCAGTCAACGGGACGCCTGGCGGCGCCCGTTAATTGGAACGTTAAGCATCCAACCTACCCATGAAAAGTCGACATCTCATAAAATAGCCAACGAGGTGTCCCTCATGACTGACAATAAAAAGCACTAAAGCAGTACAGCCACTACACAGGGGCTGTGAAATATATAATCCCTCATCACCTTTACTTCCCTTTAACTCGGCGTTGCTGTTCCGCTCAAACGTTATGTCTAAATCGAGATTGGAGTCTCCATGAGGAAAATAATTATTTTTGGAAACTCCGGATCAGGAAAATCGACATTGGCCGCAGAACTTCGAACGGAAGGTCTTGCTCATCTCGATCTGGATCTTCTAGCTTGGCTTCCTTCGAGCCCGCCAGAACGACGCCCCTTGGCTCAGGCATATGAAGAAATTCAAAGTTTCGTTAAAGGAAATGGCGAATGGGTTGTGGAAGGCTGTTACGCAGACTTGCTCGATCTGGTGAAGCCGTTTGCAACAGAAGCAATATTTATGAATTTGCCGATTCATCTCTGTCAGGAAAATGCTCGAAATAGACCGTGGGAGGCGCACAAATATGAGTCCAAAGAAGCTCAGGACAGCAATCTAGCAATGCTGCTCGACTGGATTGCCGGGTACGCGAATAGAAGCGACTCTCTCTCATACAGCGCGCACCGAGCGCTATACGACAGCTTTCAAGGAAAAAAGACAGAAATAATCTGCAATGAAGAGAGACATAAAAAAAGGAATGCAAGATGAACACGTGAAAAACAGTGGCGGTTGCAGCTTTAGGGGCAACACTCGGTACAGTAGTTACTCAGACTTATTTCAGTGAATTTAACATGGAGGTCGTACTGGCAAGTGGTGTTGCGTCGTTATTGGGTGCGCTTTTCTTCGGATATATCACAACACTGGGAAAGCGGAAATGAATCAGCTCGTAGGGCGCAATAAATGAAATGCATTGCGCCGTTATACCGCGGGAACGGCGTATTACGCTTCGCTAATACGCCCTACACTCACCTAATTAATTGAAGTGCAACTTCGGCCAACTGCTCCACCGCTGCGCCGTAGCGCGGCGCTTTCGGGCTCGATGCGTTGCCGTCGAGCGCACGCTTGTAAATACCTTCAAAAATGGCCGCGAGACGAAAGCAGCTGAATGCGATATAAAAATTCCAGTTCGGGATTTCGTCGATGCCGGTCAGCTCGCAATAACGCGCAACATATTCCGCTTCACTCGGAATCCCGAGCTGGGTGCGATCGATATCGCCCAGCCCGGGAATGATGAAATCGCGCGGCATGCGCAATTGCATGCATTGAAACGCAAGATCGGCCCACGGATGACCGAGCGTCGACAATTCCCAGTCGAGTACCGCGACCACGCGCGGCTCGCTCGCATGAAACATCATGTTATCGAGACGATAATCGCCGTGGATCAACGCCACACGACCATCGTCCTCAGGAATATTGGTCGACAACCATTCGATCAGGCGCCGCATATTCGGCTGTTCGCGCGTCGCACTGGCGCGATATTGATCGGTCCAGCGCGTGTACTGGCGAACGAAATAACTGCCAGCTTTACCGTAATCGCGCAAACCAGTGCGATCGAGATCGACTGTGTGCAGCGATGCCAGCGTGTTCACCATCGCTTCGTAAATTGCACCACGTTGCGTAGACTCGAACTCGGGCAGCGCCGCGTCCCACAGGATGCGGCCCTCGATGAACTCCATCAGGTAGAACATCGAACCGATGACCGCGTCGTCTTCGCACAGCACGAGCATTTTCGGCACTGGCACCACAGTATTTGCGAGCGCTTTCATCACGCGGTATTCGCGATCGACCGCATGTGCTGACTTCAACAGCAATCCCGGCGGTTTGCGTCGTAGCACATATTTATTGCCGTTGGCCTTGACGAGGAAGGTCGGGTTCGATTGTCCGCCCGCGAATTTTTCGCAAGATTCCACCGCACCGAAGCCGGGAATATTTTTTTGCAAAAAATCCTGCAGGCGGATGGTATCGATGGTATCGACTGCGTTAGACATTCTCTACTTCCGCGAATTTAAGAGTGGACGGTAACTGTCGGTACCGGCGGCAATTCAACCGTCACCTTCTCGCTCGGCGCAACAATTTCTGCCACACCGAGCGCAACCGATTCGCCATTCTGATTGATGCAATTGCAATCGATTGTCAGCACTTTTTTATCTTCGTTGCGCTCGGTGATTTCCAGATGCACGGTAATCACATCGCCGATTTTTACCGGTCGACGAAAGCGCAGCGATTGGCTGCGATAAATTGCGCCGGGACCGGTGAGCGCCATTACCAGCGCCGCGGAAACAATCGCGCCGGTCATCATGCCGTGCGCGATGCGCTCGCCGAACATCGTGCCTTTCGCAAATTCGGCATCGAGATGTAGCGGATTCACATCGCCCGATACCACCGCAAACAGCACGATATCCTGCTCGGTCACGGTGCGCGTATATGTCGCTTTTTTGCCGACCGGTAATTCGTCGAATGTATAACTTTGTAGTTGTGCCATCGGTATTTCCTCTACAAATATTCAGCAATACAACAATCAGGTAGGGATCAAGAACAGGGTAACGATGGCCAACGCATACCGGCATTCCAGCCGCCATCGGCGATAAATTCAGAACCCGTGCAATATGAGCCTTCATCCGTAGCGAGAAACAAAGTCACGTTCGCCACTTCATGCGGCAAGCCGACGCGCGGGATCGGAAAATTCGCATAGGTTGAATCCATCGACGACGGATCGGGATTCGCATCGCTCTTACCACCCATATCGGTAAAGATACCGCCCGGATGCACGCTGTTGACGCGAATGCCGTATTGCCCTAATTCGATTGCGGCACATTTCGTCATACCGCGCACCGCCCATTTACTCGACGAATAGGCCATCAAACTGTTTTTCGATTGCAAGCCATCGATCGATGACACATTAATAATCGAGCCACCTTTCGCTTTTTTCATCGGTTCGATCACCGATTGAATGCCTAGAAAAGTGCCGAGCTGATTGATTCGAATAACGCGCATGTAATCGTCTTCGCTGGTATCGATAATCGACTTCATCATCACCACTGCCGCGTTGTTGACCAAAACGTTCAACGGCCCGAACTGCTGCGCACGCGCGATGGCTTTTTGCCAATCTTCTTTTTTCGATACGTCCATATGTACGAATGCCACATTGCTGCCGAGTTCCGCCGCCAGCGCTTCGCCCTGTTGATCCAGCAGATCGCCAATGACGACTTTCGCACCGTTCTTCACAAACAGACGCACAGTCTGCTCGCCCATACCACGGGCACCGCCCGTTACGATCGCCACTTTATTCGCCATACGCATGATGTTGTATTCCTCGCAATTATTGTGAATGTAGCGCAGTGCGCTATTAAACACCGATCATCGCAAGCAATCCACTCCACCATTTAGGTGCTTACTAACGCTACGCTACGCATTACAATGCGTGCCTTTTTTCGCGCCGGATTTTGCAATGGCACATCTTGCCTGGTATCAGCTCGCGCTGATCGCATTGATTTTTGCATGGAGTGGATTTGTACGCTCAGGCCTCGGTTTCGGCGGCGCGGTATTGTCGTTACCGTTTCTGTTGTTGATCGATAACGAACCGCTGGTGTTTCTACCGTTAATTGCGGCGCACTTGTTATTTTTTTCGTCGGCGATCTGGATTCAGAACGTGCTCAAACAGCGCCGTGCGAATAAAGCCGATCTTTGTGGCGTCAATAAAACAGACAAGAACGATAGCGTCGATTGGGCCTATCTGAAAAAAGCGCTATCGATATTGATCGTACCGAAACTGATCGGTGTGTTCGGTTTGCTGACGCTACCGCAGGCGCTGATGAGCAAAATTATTTTTTGTATTGTCGGTGCGTATGCGATTTCGTACATCGTCAATCGACCATTCCGCACCGATAACCGCGCAGTCGATATCGGCTTGCTCGCGCTGGGCGGTTATATCAGCGGCACATCGCTAATCGGCGCGCCGTTGATCATGATTGTGTTTGCCAAAAATGTGGAAAAACACCAACTGCGCGATACCCTGTTCGCACTCTGGTTTATTCTCGTTTGTATCAAGATGGCAGCATTTATTGTTGCTGGCGTCGACCTGCAATTGATTCATCACTTATGGCTATTGCCATGTGCAGCTGTTGGACATTTTATCGGGTTGCGCTTTCATCGCTACATCATTAATGCCGATCAGCGCATATTCTTTCGCGTGTTGGGTTCGGTATTACTGGCGATCAGCGCGATAGGATTGTGGCAGGGATGAGAAAACGGCAAGCGAACCTGCATGCCTGCCGTGCCGTAATTCATGGGTGAATCGGCGCATGAATGACTCAGCGGGTCAATGCGTACGCAAGGAACAAGCCGCCAACCGCGACATTGAATATTGGGTAGTATTTCAATGCCGGCAAGTTTTCCGGCTTAGCGAAACGACGCAACACCTGCGTTGGAATCCATAGCACCCATATATCGGTAATCAGCATCGCCAGAAACGCTGCTATTCCTGCCCACATGCCGTAACCGTATCCAACGCTGACTTGCTCGAATGCCTTCGGTGGCCACGGCGACACCATGCCGAGTAATGCCATACCGAACGCCATATTGAATACCACCAACAACGGCAACAGCCACGCACTGTGTGTCAGCGCCGCAAGCACCGGATTAGTCACGACACGAGCGCGTGCGCCAATGGCAAGCCGCAATGTGGAAAACAACGAAAATAATAAAATCAACGCGCCTACTGCATACCAATCAAACATGATCAATTCGCTCCTAACTGGCCGTTGATTGCTTCGGCGACTTTATTTTTATCACCAGCCTCGAATGTTTTTCCGGGCTTGCCGAACACCACACCGAATTTCAATCTCCAGGTTGGCGCTGCGGAAAAGTCACGCCACAGATTTTTAAATTCGTGCGTCACGATTGTCACCGGATTGTTCGAGTTAACCTGTTTGGTGATGCCGAATTTTGCCGGCACTGTATCGAGCAACGGCTGATAGGTACCGAAAATACGATCCCACAGTACGAGCAGGCCACCGTAATTTTTGTCGAGGTATTCCGGATTGCAGGCGTGGTGCACGATATGGTTGGACGGCGTGACGAAAGTTTTTTCGAACCACGGCGCAAACCGACCCAAACGCTGCGTATGACAAAAAGTTTGGAACGCCGACGCATTGATCGCAAACATCACCAGTAGCACCGGATGAAAGCCCAGCGCAACCGCCGGTGCGTACGCTATTACGCGATACAAAAACATGAACGGGGTATGGCGCAAATTAGTCGTAACGTCATATTCCTGCGAGCTGTGATGAATCGAATGATCACACCATAAAATGCGCACCTCGTGCCCCAAGCGATGCGCCCAATAGAAACTGAATTCGCCGACCAGGAAATACAGAACCAATGTCCACGGCGTGATCGAAACCCGCAACGGGGTCAACTGAAACACGACGAATAGCGCGGCAATTAATAACGCGTTGGTGATTACCGCTTCCAACAATGGCGGTCCAAACGAAAAGAACACCGCATTAGCAATAGCGTCCTTCGGCAACAGTTTTTGTTTTTCTTGCCGGCGCAAAAACATTTCCGAGAATAGCGCGAATACCAGCGCGATGCCGCTACCGACACCCCATATTTTAAAAATATCGATCATGTGCAAAGGCAATTCAAAATTCACCGCTACATCTCCTCTTTTTTATAAAAATCATCTGCACTGGGTTATCGCTGCACAGCCGAATTAATGGATGCCCACCGGACCATCCGCAGCACGCACGCTACTGTATTTTGCTTCGAAAGTTTTGCCCGGCTTCCCCACCAGCACGCCGATTTTTTGCCCGGCGTTGGGCGCCGTCGAAAAATCGCGCCAAATGTTTTTGAATTCGTGCACCAGAATTTTTCCCGGATTGTGCGAATTAACTGGCTTGGTGATACCAAACTTCGGCGGCACTTCGTCGAGCAACGGCAGATAGGTGCCAAACAGGCGATCCCATATCACCAATAAACCACCGTAATTCTTATCGAGATATTCTGGATTGCAGGCGTGATGCACCTGATGGTTGTACGGCGTGACGAAGGTTTTTTCGAACCATGGCGCCAAGCGACCAATCCGCTGCGTATGGCAGAAGGTTTGAAACGCGGCCGAATTAATGGCGAACAACACCAGCAACGCAGGATTAAAGCCGAGCACCACCAATGGCGCATAGGCAACGAAGCGGTATAACGTCGAAAACGGTGTATGACGGAGATTGGTGGTGAAATCGTATTCGGTCGAGCTGTGATGAATTGAATGATCGCACCACAGCATTCGCACTTCGTGCCCCATGCGATGAAACCAGTAGAAGCCAAATTCGCCAACCAGAAAATACAAAATCAGCGTCCACGGCGTAATGGGTACACGTAACGGCGTTAGTTGATAAACAACGAATAAACCCGCGATCAACAGCCCGTTGGCAATGACGCCTTCCATAATCGGACCGAACAAAAACAGAAAGGAATTAGCGGCGCCATCCTGCGGCAATAATTTTTTCTTTTCCTGCCAACGCAAAAATAATTCGGACAACAACGCAAACGCAAGCGGGGCAGCGGCGCCAATACCCCATATCTTGAAAACCTCTACCATGTGCAACGGCAATTGTGCGTTCATGATCAGTTCCTCTTTTCCGGACCGCGCGCCGAATAGTTTTTTATTTGATCCGCGCGCAAATCAATGTTGCGCGACCAGATCGGTCAGTGCAGCAATGACGCGCTCAAGGTTGTACTGGAATAGGTCGTCGTAATGCGTTTCGTCCTTTGCGTATTGCAAAATCTCGCGCACGTTTTCACGCAGGTGCTCATCCATCCGCGCCAAATCATCTTCGCCTAGCGTGCGCGGCGATTCGCGCTCGGTCAGTTCGGCGTGAATCGCGCCCATGATCGAGCTCCACACCCACAAGGTCGCGCGTGCGAGCTCGCGACCACGCAATCCCGCACTTGTCAGTGCCTCGATAATGATCCCGGCTTGACGCAACCAAGCGGTCGACGCGTGCCCTTCCCAGGTCAGCAGATAGATCAAATGCGGGTAGCGACGGAAATGCGTGTGCATCGCATTAGCCCAGTTCGACACCTTGCTCTGCCACGGCAGACTCTGATCGGCGTCGATCACCAGCCCCTTCATCATCTGTTCGGTCACGGCCTGCAACAGTTCGTCGCGGTTGACGAAATAGTTGTAGATCGCCATCGGCGCAATTTTCAGTTCACGCGCGATGCGATTGATCGAGATGCCCGCGGCCGGCTCGCGTTCGAGAATATCGATCGCGCGCGCGATGATTTCCTCGCGCGAGGTTTTAGGCGGACGACCGGCCGTGCGAACACCGGTTTTGCGCTTGCTGCCAACGGCTGTATCCACGACATCACCCATTAACGTCATCCATATATAAATATACTATACACTTATTATTCAAAAACAAGTCTTCGTGAGAAAAACATTCTCAGAGGCATGCAAAGAACGGAGCTAGCGCTTCCAGCCGGATTGCCTGGCCTGCACCTCGGCGGCCGCATCGAACGGCGCGCCGGCGATCTGCTGGTCGACCAACGCCAACACTACCGCCGGTAAGCTGCTGCTCGCCTGACGATAGGTTGTCTCAGCCGCACTATCGACTTCGGCAGCGGTCAGCAGATCGACCCGCCAACCGTCCGCGGCGCGGCATGCCATTCCTGCCAGGTGCTCACCGCGCACCGCAAAGGTTCGGCAAATATCGCCCGCATGAGTGGTAAAGCTCAGGCCAATTTGCACCGGCTCGTCGTTATGTTGCGTACCGGCCAATTGATTGGACAGTGCGGTCGCCAGCACCCCACGCGCGAGCAGTTCGCCGTGGCCGGTCGCAACGATATCGCTGCTACGCGGCAACAATGCAAAACCCAGACTCACGCCGATGACAAATGTCGCCGCCAGCGCGCCCCACTCGCGCAGCCCCCAGTGCCAACCGGCACGGTGACGCGCGCTTGCAGCGCCGGCGAGATCGATGACATTTTTCGCGGTCTCCGCTGATGTTCCGGTTGTGCCGAGCGCCGCCAGCAGTCGATCAGGAATCGGCTCGCGCAACGTATCGTCGAAAGCGTGGCGCAGCTGCATACGCAAACGGCGATGCTGTTCGACGGCGGCGGCAAGCTGCGGATCAAACGCAATCGCTGCCTCGATTTGCGCGCGCACTACATCGTCGACTTCGCCATCGGCATAAGCCATTAACATCTCGTCGCTCAATTTCATGGCACCGCCTCTCCAGCGTTCAACATTTTCTGCAATGCCTCGCGGCCGCGCGCGAGGCGACTGGTCAATGTGCCGATCGGCACACCCATCACATCGGCTGCCTCTTTGTACGCAAGCCCTTCGATCAGCACCAGACTCACTGCTATGCGCTGCTCCTCGGGCAACCGCGCCAACGCTTGCTGTACCGCGAGCATTTCGACGCGGTCGTCGCGCTGCGATGCATCCGCACTTTCGACCATGGTATCGAGATCGATATGCGTGCCCTGCCGCCGGCGAACGCGAATTTCATCGATCCATGCGTGCCGGATAATCGTGAACATCCAACTGTCGAGCCGCGAATTCACGTCCCACTGCGCGTGGCGTGTAATGGCCTTTTCCAACGCGATCTGCAGCAGATCGTCGGCATCGTCGCGATGCTGCGTCAACGTACGTGCGAAGCGCCGCAGGCGCGGCAACAACTCGATCAACTGCTCTCGGAATTGCGCGAGCAAATCTGCCATGTGCTATTCACTTGAACGAAAACGGAAGCGGGTTTATTCCATCGCAGCAGCAATTTATTGCTATTTTTGGCGCCCGATGGATCGATTGGCGTGGCCAGACCGTTTCTATAGCATGGCCGCTGAAAACTGACCAGCTCACGATGACCACTATGACGATGTCGCCACGCCTCACCCGCTATTTACTGCGTATTGCACTTGCCTTGAGCTGCGGCAGCTGCTCTAACACTTTTGCTCAGCTACGCCTGCCGTCCGCACCGTCGCTGCCAACGGCGCAACAGCTACCGCTCAATATGCTGGAACACACGCTCACGAACGCGGACACCACTGTCAGTGAACTCGACAGCCGTGCGCGCAAAAATTTGCGCACGCTGCAGATTCGCGAATTGCTTCATGCGCAGCGCGCGCAGGTAGAAGCCGATCCAAATGGTGCGCCGATCCTGCGCAATGAAGTCGTCGCTATTTCGCCATCGGCCGCAGCGCTGGAGCGAATTCGCAGCGCGGGTTTTAGTGTCATCGCGACGCGTCAGCTCGCTGACCTAGATATCGAGCTGCTGACGCTCGCCACGCCAGCAGGTATTTCTACAACCGATGCTCTACAGCAATTGCGCGCGCTCGATCCCACCGGGCAATACGATTTCAATCATCTTTATCTGCGCAGCGGCGACATCGATGCTACCAATCCATCACTGACAGCTGTCACGGCAACGGCAACCACAACCACGACCATGACCAACCGCAATCCAGTTGGCCTGATCGATAGCGGTGTCGAGCGTAAGCACCCGGTATTTGCTCAATCCGACGTGCATACCTGGGGTTGCAACGAGCACGAAATACCGAGTGCGCATGGCACTGCGGTGGCATCGCTGCTGATCGGTGCGGATCAACAATTTCGCGGCGCCGCACCGAACGCGCCATTGTTCGCCGCCGACATTTATTGCGGCGAGCCAACCGGCGGCGATGTCGCGACAATCGCCGCGGCCTGCGCATGGTTAGCGCAACAGCGAGTACCGGTTATCAACATCAGCTTGGTCGGTCCGCCGAATTTATTGCTTGAGCGTGTGATCCGCCGCCTGCAAGAACGCGGACATATATTAGTGGCAGCGGTCGGCAACGATGGTCCCGCCGCGCCTCCGCTTTACCCGGCTGCATATGCCGGCGTCATTGGCGTGACTGCCGTCGATGGACGCGATCGCGTGTTGCTCGAAGCCGGTCGGGGGCCTCATGTAACATTTGCCGCACCCGGCGCCGATATATTCGCGGCGACGCTATCTAACACTTTTACCAAGGTGCGCGGCACATCGTTCGCCGCACCGATCGTCGCGGGATTGTTATCGCGCCAGATGAATGAGCCTAACCGCGAAAAAGTCGCCACTGCGCTTTCTCAATTAAGCGTCACCGCGATCGATCTTGGGCCGAACGGACGCGACGATATTTACGGTGAAGGAGTGGTGGGAAAGGAGATTCGCGTCACAGCGCGCAACCCATAAATAATTTTTTAAAAAAAATAATTATCGAGTGGAATAAATTCGCGTTCACCGTCGTTTAGTCATCAAAGCCTGCAGATTGGCTGCAGCGCTCCGATGAAGGTGAACAACGATGAAAACTCAACGCTTATTTTTGGTAATTTCCATCGCAGCTTCGATGACTTTTGCAACTGTGGCGCATGCGCAATTGGGCGGCGGACTGGGCGCTGGCGGCAATTTGGGTGGGACGCTGAACGGCGGCATGAATTCAATCAACGGTTCGCTGAATGGCGGGCTCGGCGCTTCAGGCGCAATCAATGCATCGCGTACCACTGAAACATTGCGCGAACGCAAAGCCCGCTTGCAGCAACGCGCACAGCAAACCACAGAACAAGCGAAAGCCACCGCGGATCAGGCGAAATCGACTGCGGAGCAAACCAGCGACGGCGCACGCAACAGCGGGCAATCGACAGCTTCGGAAGCTGCGCTTAGCGCAACATCCACTGCCACGGTGGGTGCAAACGCCGCGACCGATCAAGCCGGTGCAATAGCGGCCGGGTCATCTTCGATAGCAGCTGGTACGGCAAATACAGCGCAATCGAACGCCAATTCAAATAACATCAACGGCAATAGCGCAAACGCTGCAGCGAATACCCTCACTGGCGCTACGAGCGCTGCCAGCACCCCGGCAATCCCCAATGCCACTTCGGCTGCCGGTAATACCAACGCCAATCCAATACCCGGCTCGGTGCCTACGGCGATTAACAACTCGACAAACTCAGACGCAAATGCTGGCGCAAATGCATCGCCGGCGCCGTGGCCTTCCAGCACGCCCGCCGATAATAATTCGACAGCAAAAAAATTCGGCAAACATAACGCCGCTGCAAACGCTGGTGCTTCGACCAGCTCGAATGTCGAACACAGCGGTAACGCGAACACTGGCGCTAATGCATCCTACAGCGCAAGCGCGCACTGAGCCTTTGCAAAGCGGTATTGAGAATAATTGCGTTGATAAAACGAAATCGAGTATCCCGCGATCACGGACGATTGCGGGATACGTTTATCGATAAGAATCTGGAGGGAAATTGGGGTGGCTGATGGGGATCGAACCCACGACCACAGGAATCACAATCTCGTGCCACCGCCAATACTTTCAATGGCTTAACAATTTTTTCCTAATAAAAGGTAAAACTTAAGTCATTGATCTTACTCGCCAGATCGGAAATGCATTAGGAATTTTTTTGAAGGCCGTAAATACAGCTTATTCGGCCCGACAACGCTATATGTCTAGTCGCTTTGCGTTTGCCTCCTGTCAGACTTTGTTGGTAGGATCAAGCGTGCACAAGAGGGATCGGGTGCAACAGATACCCGGCCCAACACCACCTAGCCATTAGGACCCGGGAGTCAGGGACGATGAGAAGCCTGTCTCCGCGCGTATCTCGCGTATCGAAAGAAAATCCGCTCGTCCGCTTATTTAAAAACGTCACCGCTCTCGCCGGTTCAATGCTTGTCGTTTTTTGCTCCATGGCAATGCCTTGGGCTTATGCCGACAGCACCGGCTATCAATGGAATTACTACAACAATATTCCATGGGCTGACTCCCCGCAGGCGGCATGTACTGCATTGGCGGCCCTCATGGACAAGCCGGGGGCGAGCTGCAATTACAGTTTCAGTCCCATTCAGACCATTCTATTTGGAACCAATACGGCCCCGGACTATTCCTGCACGCAGACGTATACATCTGCCAATTGCACGGGCGGTACTGAACGCTGGGACCTTCAGGCTCGCGCTATTTATTACGCACGCGCAGTGCCCATTGCCGCCGCACAAAATGGCAAAGACTGTCCTTGTGTCGCCGATCCGATTAATCCCGCCAACGGCGCGGTGTTTAAAACCGACACCGACACCGAAATACAAGGGGCTGGTGCACCCACCTTTCAACGCTTTTACAACAGCACCAATACCACGAACAGCGATTTAGGCATCAGTTGGCGTCACAGCTTCAGTCGCAGTATCAAATCGCGCTATGCAAGTGTGCCTTATCAGGAATATGCGCAAACCTCCGACAATTCTTCGCTTTACACAACGCCTGCCGCCGCGTGTACGAGCGGATTTAGCCAACTGTCTTCTCGTCTGCATATGCCATCCAACACAACGGCCAGTTATGCCAATGGCATCTGTACGCTGAGCTCAAGTGGCGTAACGGTCGGCACCCTGCCCATCGCCTCAACATCACTAGCGAGCGCTTGGGCAGGCTCCACGTTAACCGGCTTTGATGTGACGCGCGATGACGGTCAACTGATTAGCTTTCTATTCAACGGCAGCACATTGGTCGCACCGCCAAGCATCAACCTGAAGCTGCAACAAAGTGGCAGTGGTTACACCATCACGGACAGTGACGATAACGTCGAAACCTACAACTCCAATGGCACCCTGTTATCCATTGCTACGCGCGGTGGTATCACACAAACACTGGTTTACGATGGTTCGGGTCGCTTAAGCACCGTCACCGATTCGTTTGGTCACGGCATCACGTTAAATTACGACACGCAAAATCGGCTGGCGAATTTAATTGACCCGGCGCAGCACACGATTCAATACGGGTTTGATACTGCAAGCCGTCTCACCTCTGTGACAAACACAGATAACACGATCCACACTTATCTTTACGAAAACACCGCCTTTCCCAACGCGCTCACCGGCGTGACCGACGAAACCACGACACGTTATTCAACGTGGAATTACGACACACAAGGTCGTGCGAGCAGTACCAACGAAGCCGGGGGTGCCGGTGCCACGACGATGACGTACAACAGCGATACAACCGTCACCGCTACCGATGCCCTCGGTGCAGCGAGCACCTTCACCTTCGCACGTTATGGCGATCGCAATTTAATTACGCGTATCGATGGCGAGCCGTGCAAAACCTGCAAAGAATCCAATGTCACCGTGTATGACACGGCGGGATTTTTGAAGAGCAGCACCGACTACAACGGCAATACCCGCAGTTATATTTATGACGACACGCGCGGCTTGGAAACCAGTCGCACCGAAGGCAGTTTGCGTACCGTCACCACGCAGTGGCATGCGTCGTATCACCTGCCAACACTGATTTCAACGTACGCGTATGGCGCAAGTACAGCTCTGCAAACCACTTCATTTACTTACGATACCAGCGGCAATCAACTCACCAAGACCATCACCGATCCCGCCACCAACACCACACGCGTTTGGACCTCCACCTACAATTCGCTCGGCCAAGTGTTAACCGTTAACGGTCCGCGCACAGATATAAGCGACGTGACGACCTACACGTATTATGCGTGCAGTACCGGTTATCAATGTGGCCACGTGAGTACCCTGGCGGATGCCGCTGGACATATCACCATTTTCAGTTCTTACAATGCGTCTGGTCAGCCGCTCACCATCATTGATCCTAACGGGGTCGTCACCACACTGACGTATGATGCGCGTCAACGCTTGACCTCAAGCACCATCGGCAGTGAAACCACAACGCTGACTTATTACGTCACCGGGCTGCTGCAAAAAGTCACACTGCCCGATGGCAGTTATCTGCAATATACCTATGACGCGGCGCATCGCTTGACGGGTATCCAAGATGCGGATGGCAATCGCGTGGTTTACACACTCGATGCCATGAGCAATCGCACCGCAGAGAGTTTGTATGATCCCTCAAATACCTTAGCGCGCACGCACAGCCGCGTCTTTAATAGCTTGAGCCAAGTATCGAAAGACTTAACGGCAGCGGGCACGACGGCGCAATCGACGACGTTTACTTACGATGGCAATGGCAATCAGACCGCGATCAATGCGCCGCTGACACGCAGCTCGTCGTATGCCTACGATTCGTTAAACCGCGTGAAATCGGTGACCGATCAAGCAGGCTATGCCACCAATTTCACGTATAACGCCAACAACAAACTGCTTTCCGTTTTTGACCCTCGGAGTTTGTGGACTCGGTATACGTACAACGGCGTCGATGACCTAACACAACAAGTGAGCGGCAGCACGGGCACGACAACGAATACGTACGACAGCGCGGGTAATCTCAAGACCAGCACCGATGCACGCAACACCACGGCGACCTATTCGTTCGATACGCTCAATCGCGTCACGCAAATTGCTTACTCGGATCAAACGCTCGCGTTCGGCTACGATCAAGGCACTAACGGTATCGGGCATTTAACGTCATTTACAGGCGGCGCGAATACCAGCCTCACCTATACCGCGCAAGGTCGCTTAGCTTCGGCAACACAAGCGGTTGGCAGCATCAGCAAAGCGGTGAATTACGGCTACAACAGCGCGGGACAGCTGACGAGTTTAACCACGCCCTCGGGCCAAGTGATTAGTTACATTTATACGCACAACAAACTGACCGGTATTGCCGTTAATGGCAGTAATGTAGTGTCGGCGATTACGTATGACCCCTTTGGTCCCATCAAACAATGGACATGGGGTAATGGCGCTGTCACGTCGCGCACCTTTGATCAAGACGGCAAGCTCACACAAATCAGCAGCGCCGGTGTCAACACGTGGGCATTCGATGATGCGTTTCGCATTACCGGCACGACCGATGCGAGTAACAGCAATTTGTCCTGGGCGTATGGCTATAGCGTAATGGATCGGCTGACGAGCGCGAGCAGTAGCACGCTCATGCAAAATTGGACGCGCGATAACGATGGCAATCGTTCAGCGCAAAGCGGCACGCTCAGCGCGACTTATACAGTTTCGGGGGCGAGCAATCGTTTAAACAGCATCTCGGGCGCGTTAACGCGCACGTATACCTACGATGCCGATGGGCAAGTCACCAGCGATGGCACGCGCAGTTTCACGTATAACAACGCGGGCCGCATGATCACAGCGACCAGCGGCGGTGTCACCACCACGTACACCTACAATGCGCTGAATCAACGCGTGAAGAAAACCAACGCCAGCGGCACGACCTATTTCGTTTACGATCAAGCCGGGCATTTGCTCGGCGAATACGACGGCAGCGGTAATTTGATCGAAGAGCTGGTGTGGTTGAGCGATATTCCCATCGCCACGATTCGCACCAATGCGAATGGCTCGGGGGTCGGCTTCTTCTACATTCACACTGATAATTTAAATGCGCCAACCAAAATCACGCGTCCCACTGATAATGTGATTATCTGGCGTTGGGATCATGATATTTATGGTAATGGTGCGCCGAACCAAGACCTCGATGGCAATGGTGCCGTTCTCGTATTCAATTTACGTTTTCCGGGGCAGTTCGCAGATACCGAGACTGGTCTTTACTACAATTATTTTCGGTATTTTGATCCGACCACGGGTCGCTATATCACTAGTGATCCCATCGGATTGCGCGGTGGCTTGAACACATATGAGTACGTCGATGGAAATCCCGTCAGCTTCACCGACACGGAGGGTTTAGAGGTAGATGTTTGTTGTAGACCAGCACAAATCGCAAACGGTTTTATAAATCACTGCTGGGTAAAAACTGATACCAAAGCTGCGGGCATGGGGGCGAACCCTAATATTCTTCCTGGGCAACAATATGAAGGTTACGGAATGCCTGTCCAGATAACAAACCATGAAAAAGACATTCCAACACAGTGCACGAAGATGAACAATGTAAATGAACAGTGTGTTAACAACGAACTTCAAATAGGAAAGCCTTTAGGTCGATTCCTTCCTCCACTGAATCAATGCCAGTCGTTTGCATACGGCGTTGTAAATAAATGTCGCACGGGGTCGCAAGAATGAATCTATTTTCACGATGGACAAATATAAAACTGATTTTATTGGCGATATTTTTATTGCTAACTTGCCTGTACTCCGCAGGCCAAGCAACTACGTTTGCGTGGTTGTCTAATTTTCCAGAGAGAGCGAATCAGCTTGGAGAGTTGAAAATTAAATATTGGGCTTGGCTGGTAATTGCGTTAATTTCTGCGGCAATGGAGTTGGCAGTCATAACCCAATTGATTCGACGATTCTTATATTCAAGAAAAAAAAGCATTAAATAGTCTTTGCATTAATCCAGCCCCGAGCTGGGCTTTTTATTTTACGAGATTTAAATCGTGGGTATGGCCCGCAAAAAAACTTCAGCATTCAAGGTAACTAAGGTAGAAAATATCTTAACGATCGAAAGGAAATTCTGTTGATTGAACAGGCTCGCATCGAAGAGTTAAAAACTATCGTATATCTCCTAAAATTGCTTCCGCAATTAAGGGCTGAGTTACGATCAGCATTAGCAGAATCCCCCGGAAATTTACGCGAATTCATAAATGGCCCGATTTCATGGGGGTCTTTTGTATGAAAATTCATTCAATGAAACGCTTGCCTTATATATAGCGAATTCTGGGTTTGAAAAACAATTTATAGAAATCGCACAATCCCATAAAAACCGCGTAGCGGAAATGGAAAAAACCTTAGGCGATATGAAACCTGAATGGGCGGGCGACAAAAATTAGAAAGACAAACACTATATCTTTATTGCATCTTGGTATGCTCTGGTAAAGTCGCTTGAGTGCATTCAGCAAATTGGTATTTCAATCCACGATTTAGTCGCTCGGGCTCGGAATGGAAATGAAGACGCACTGTTCGATGCAGTGCGGGCTGATCGTGGAGCATTAGCTGCACCATCTATACATGATCGTATCGCGGACGCAGAATTTTTTGGCGATGAAGTATTTTTCAAAAAATTAGCCAATGCTATTGCACGACCAGAGCACAAGTCGAAAGTCGAGCTTGGGCTTTTGCGATACGCTCTCAACGTGCTGAGGGATGCCAGCATTTTAGATAGCCTCGACGAAGAGCAACGTTACGAGCTTTTATGCATTCAGTTAGAACTTTACCCAGCTGAAGGCGATGACCCCGCTGGCGGGTTAAATCGGTTTATCCGCCGTTGGCAAAAATCGCTTCGGACATAAAATTCAAATTTCGTGTCCTTCAGTGTCCCCTCAATTCTGAATAATTTACAGGCCACCTACTCACAGGAGGCCTGACATGAACCGCACAACTGAAGACACTACCAGTACCGAAAGTCGTATCACACAAACCACAGCCGCCGAGAGGAGCACGACAGGATGCGGCAGCGCCGCATCTGTCGCTCTCCGGCTCGGTGGCAACGACGGTGGCAGTGCGCCACTTAGTAACACAGCACCTGCAAATTGCACGGACATGCCGAGCACTACCCGCATACTGCGTCGAAGTGTGGATAGTCTGTACTTGTCTTACAAAGGCAAACTCAGTCCCGAGGTTGAGGCGAAGCTAGATGCCTTGAAATTGGCCGCTCAGTCGGAAGACGAAAAGTTGCAAGCCAGTGCGGTGTATTGCATCGGCAATCACGCTTTCGAAGTGTCGGGCCGGGGCAAAGGTCACTTCCCGCTTGTTCTGAACGACAATTGGTTCCATCTACAACTCTCGCGAGCCAATGCCACACGATTACCAATGTGTTATGTGCAATTGGGCAGCGAATTACTGACCCGCGCCGGTGTAGAAGCCAGTGTTACAGCGTTAAGCAATCTTATTGGCGAACTGGGTGCAATCACGCAACCGCCAACTGTCAGTCGCATCGATTTGTGTGTGGATTTTGTCACTGAGGTCGATTTTGTGAAATTGCCGCGTGGTGCTTGGGTGTCACGCGCGCACCAATTCACCACTTATTACGACCGCAAACATATTACGGGTTTTACCTTTGGGCAAAGCGGCGATTTTTCTGCGCGCTTGTATAACAAAACGCTAGAGCTGAAAAAATCCAACAAACAGTATTTGGTTCCACTATGGCAGGCGGCTGGCTGGGACGGTGTTGCCGATGTATGGCGACTAGAGTTTCAGATTCGCCGCAACATACTTTCCGAAGCTAGTCTTCGTACGATTGCTGAGACGATGCGATTGGCAACTGCGTTGTGGGATTACGCGACCACGGAATGGCTGCGCCTCACTGAGCCCTCGGAAACCGATCAAACACAAACGCGCTGGCCGACACATCCGCTGTGGCAAGTCTTGCAAGCGATCGCATGGAATACAGAAGAAACCGAACCGCTACAGCGTGTGCGCAAATCGCGTGACCCTTCCGACCAGCGTTTATTCGTGCATGGTTTGGGCGCGGTCACGTCGTTCATGGCCAAAACTGGTGAAGCGAATTTCGACGAAGCGTTGTCTCGTTTTGGGAAAGCAGCTCGCCTCTATCACCGCGAGCGCAGTCGCCACACAGGAAAAACATTAGATACTTATGTTCGCGAGAAAGTCGAAGTAAAAGCGCGTCGATTCAACACGACGAAAGAGCTTGGCGAAGGTGAAGCATGAGCGATCATATTTTAACCGATGCCGAACTATGCCAATTAACCGGTGCACAACGACCGAAGCAACAAATAGAAGTATTGAAGCGGAACGGCATTCGATACATATTAGACGCTGCGAACCACCCGATAGTTATTTGGGATGCGGTACGCCAAGTCGTTTTGACATCGGATAGCACACAAAACAAACCAAATTTCGAGGTTCTCGAACGTGGCTCCAAAACCGCGCAGCGCTAATGATCAATGGATGCCTAGCCGTGTCTATCGCGGAAAAGCTGCTTACGAATGGCACCCCAAAGGCGGTGGTGCCGTACGTTTGTGCGCACTAGATGCAAAGCAATCCGAAGTGTGGGCAGCTTATGAAAAAGCTGTTGTCGCAGATCAAGTACGCTTCGATTTTACAAAGTTGGCCGACATGTATTTCGAGTCCGCCAATTTCACGGGATTAAAACCGAATACGAGAAAAGATTACGAATTCGGCTATCAAATGCTCAAACAAGTTTTCGGAGCGATGGCACCGAATGCGATCAAACCAGAGGATGTGCGCCGCTATATGGATTTACGAGGGCAGACATCGCGGGTGCGTGCGAATCGTGAGCGCTCTCTGCTTTCAACAATCATGGCATGGGGTTACGAACGCGGACTGGTAAAAGTTAACCCGTGTACTGGAGTTAAAACATTCCGCGAAGAACGACGCGAACGCTATGTTACCGATACCGAATATGAGGCCGTGCTCTCAATCGCACCACCAATGATTCGCGCAGCAATGGAGATTGCCTATCGCTGCGCTGCACGCCAGCAGGACGTGCTGAGTTGTCAGCGGCAACATATTCAGAGTGATGGCATCTTCATCCGCCAAGGCAAGACAGGTAAGCAAATTGGACTTCCCACACTTTGAGTGACAAACCGAAGCCTCATTTTGAGGCCCGTTCAAAGGCCTCCGGACTGACACCGCCGAGATGGCTGTGACGGCGCGTT